>Ga0316207_10000153_pt1 | contig 140999 bp, 129 predicted proteins | sample 6weekpyrite_MG_FD_204943 | JGI IMG/M metagenome (GOLD analysis project Ga0316207, IMG submission 204943) | Microbial mat bacterial communities from mineral coupon in-situ incubated in ocean water Damariscotta River, Maine, United States -... | ecosystem: Environmental > Aquatic > Marine >... | reverse complement strand
ATGGCAGGATTTTATAGCGGCGAAAACGGTCAGCGTCATCTACGCACTGGTCGTGGTTTTATCCGGTCTGGCCGTGTCACTGGGCAGTTACAAAATGGATATGAGCTATCTGATCGCGCCATTAAGCGCCGGATTTGTTCTGATTGCGCCATTGTTTGCCGTTGGTTTTTACGACATCAGCAGACGATTGTCAGCGGGCCAGACTCCCACATTGAAAACAACGTTTACCGCGTGGAGAGCAAACCCGATCCGGTTTTTGGGCGCGGGGTTGGCGCTGGTGTTTTTCATGATTATCTGGATGCGCTCGGCGGCGTTGATTTATTTCATCAGCTTTCCTTATTCAACACCGGATTTATCAGAACTGATCAGCCTGTCTTTCACCACATCCGAAGGGTTTTCATTTTTAGCCGTCGGCAGCACGATTGGCTGTGTACTGGCGACGTTTGCTTTTTTATTAAGCGCCGTTTCTTTGCAAATGATGCTGGATGAAAAAGCCGACTTTCTGCCCGCCATCCTGACCAGCGTTTGTGCCGTATCAAAAAACATCAAGCCCATGTTATTATGGGCTGCCATCATCGTCATCTGCACCGCAGCAGGTATGTTATTTGCTTTTGCCGGGTTGCTGGTTGTCATGCCCTTGCTCGGTCATGCCAGTTGGCACGCTTACAAAGACCTGGTCCGGCCCAAAAACGACATTAAAACCGCATGAACACAACCACGGAGCCACCCATCCCGGCCAATGCCCTCGACGGTCATTCATGGCCCGCGCTACCGGGAACCAAAGGTCAGGCTTTGTTATCGTTGTTGTTTCAGTTCCGGCAATCGGAATTCTGGAGTGCGGAAAAATTACGCACGAAACAGTTCGAACAGGCAGAAGCGTTATTGCAACTTGCCTATGACACCGTTCCTTTTTACCGGCAGCATTTCAAGGCATGTGGTTTCGGCCCGGATTTTAATAATACAAAAGATGACTGGCACACATTACCGGTTTTGAAACGCGCCGATATTCAACGGGCCGGGAAAGACCTTTACAGCAAAGCGCATCCCAAAAACCATGGCCGGGTGACGGATATCCACACATCCGGGTCCACCGGCACACCGATCCGCGCGCTCAGAAGCGAGTTGACCTTGTTATTCTGGAGCGCGTTTACATTGCGTGATCATCTCTGGCATGGCCGGGATTTTTCAGGGACACTGGCCGTGATCCGGGATTCGACGCCGGGCAAGGCTGAATACCCCGCCGGGGAGCGGTTTAAGTACTGGGGATCGTCAAGGCGGGCTTTTGATACCGGGCCTTCGGTCAGCCTCAACATCAACACGGCAATCCCCCAACAACTGGAATGGCTGCTAAAACAGCAACCGACCTATTTATTGACCCACCCGACCAATTTGAATGCGCTGGCAAGGTACGCCATCCATCATGGCATCAAACTCCCCAGCCTGCACCATATCCAGACCCTTGGTGAAATTTTGCGTCCCGAAACACGTGCCCTTTGTCTTGAGGCATGGAACGTCGCCGTCAAGGACATCTATTCCGGACGGGAAGTTGGCTACATCGCCCTGCAATGCCCTGAATTCGATCATTACCACGTACAAAGCGAAGGCGTGATTGTCGATATACTGGACGATAACGGGAACCCGTGCAAAACCGGCGAAACAGGACGCGTGATCGTCACCCCGCTGCATAATTATGCCATGCCGATGATCCGCTATGACATCGGCGATTATGCAACCCTTGGCGGGGCTTGCGAATGCGGGCGCGGGGCCATGGTTTTAACATCCATCGAAGGGCGGGAACAAAACCGGTTATCTTTACAGAACGGTGGCAAACGCTGGACATTGATGTCGGAATCCAATATCAGACGAATGCTGAAGCTGGCGCCAATCCATGAATACCAATTTGTCCAGAAAGATTTGAACGCTATCGAAGTCCGCCTGAGCGTATTCAAACCGTTGACAAAAAAACAGGAAGGCAACCTGCTTGATTTATTTAAAACCAAGTTCGGGGACAATTTCCGCATTGATATCGTGTATATGGACAGCCTGCCCCGTGAAAAATCCGGCAAACGTCAGGATTTTGTTTCGGAAGTTTCCTGAAGAACCATTCCTTTTATATTCCGGTCTTTGACCTGATTGACAACAGACAGCCATGTTGAAAAACAACAAAAAATTTAAAATTTTATATTTTACAGTCGGGCTGACGATTGCCGGGATTGCACTCTATTGGGTGTTGCGGAATTTTGATCTGCAAACATTTCTCACTATCCTTGAAAAAGCCGACGTGAAATTTTTGATTCTGGTTCCATTGTCATTGATGCTGCAACAAGGGATCCGGTCATGGAAATGGAAACATATTATCTCGCCATTGCGCGCCGTTTCGGCGTCAAGATTGTTCACCGCCATCATGGCTGGATATTTTACCAACATGATCATACCCTTTGCCGCCAGCCCGCTGGTGCGCTCATGGCTGGTCGGCAAACGTTATGATCTGCCCATGGGAACCGTGCTCGCCACATCGGCCATTGAACGCTTTATCGATGGTCTGATTTTCAGTTTGATGGTGGCCTTCACGCTTGCTTTTGCGGCCCTGCCCGACCCTGACGGCAACATCCGCACAAGTTTGATGCTGGGCAGTTTTGGTGGTGGCATCCTGTTTTCGGGCCTGATCGGGTTGTTGCTTGTTCTCCGCCGCAAACAACCCCGCTCCCATCCGTTGGCATCGAAATTGATCAACAAATTACCGGACAAAATATCACACGCCATCTATGCCTTTGCCCGTTCTTTTCCGGCGGGGATTGTCTGGCCGAGGCAGCCATGGCGATGGGTTGCAATAATTACAGCCGGATTTTTACAGAAAGCCGCTGCCGCCACCCATTTTTTGTGGGCCGGGCTGGCCTTCGGCATAGTTTTGGCCCCGCTTGATTATATCTATATCGTTGTCCTGTTGGGATTGCTGGGCTTCATCAATCATCTGTTACGTATTCCCGGCGGTTATTTCATCGGCAATTTATATATTCTTGGTCTGTTCGGTCTTTCCGAAGAACAAAGTCTGGCGCTGGCATTAACGGTACATGCGTCCACATTGTTTGTTTTCATTGCCGTCGGCGGCTTGTCTTTATGGCAAAACGGCGTTGCTCTCAGGGATCTGAAGAACGTATCCCGGGCATCCCCGGCCAATCAGGAACAAATACCATAATGACAGAAGCCTATTTCGGCCTTTTCAGCAGCTCTTTTCTGTCCGCGACCATTTTACCGTTTTCATCGGAAGCCGTGCTCGGCGTGATGGCTGCATCGGCAAAGTATTCGAGCCTGGCATTGTTGTTCATTGCCAGTTTCGGAAATATTCTGGGTGCTGTCGTCAATTGGGGTTTGGGGAAATACTGTCTGCATTGGCAACACAAACGCTGGTTCCCGGTCAAAGAAAAAGAACTGGAACGCGCCGGAAAATGGTTTGAACGTTATGGCCGCTGGTCACTGTTGCTGGCATGGGTGCCCGTCATCGGGGACCCGATCACCTTTGCCGCAGGAGTCCTGAATACCCGGTTTTCAATATTTCTGGTGCTGGTCACCATCAGCAAAACCGGACGCTATCTGGCTGTGCTGTATTTGGCGGAACTGTTCCGTTAAGCGGCTTTGTCGCTTGACCCCAAATCATCATCAAGTCCGCGCGCGCCTGCGGAACAAAACAATTCATAAATCAGACTGATCATCTGCTTCACTTCGATGGATGCGATGGAATAGAAAATCTGTTTCGATTGCCGCCGGGTGACCACCAGTCCTTCTTCGCGCAGGCGGGCCAGTTGTTGCGACAATGTCGGTTGACGGATATCAAGAAAGGTTTCCAGATCACTGACATTTTTTTCGCCATCCGCCAGACAACAAAGAATGACCAGGCGGTTTTCATTGGCCAACGCCTTTAAAAAGGTACTGGCACTCTCGGCTTTATCAAGCAGTTCGTTCATATCAATCCCCAAACAGACAACGCCTGAATCCATAGGCGGCAATACAGTATCATCTAATCATTGTTCAACAAATTACAAATTTACAGTCCCTTTACCAACATAAAATTTGGCTTAGGCCGTGTTCCGTCATCAGGAAAACATAGTCCGGACAATGGTTTTATACCATATTTCCGCCTGTTTTGCGGTAATACTTCTGTCTTTGACGCCATCGCCAACGGCACTTGCATACCCTTCGATACCAACAATACGCCCGGATTTAGGCTGATAACGGCCACCGCTGACCAAGGCTTCCCGGTCTTTGAGCAGGAAATAACACGCCGCCTGATAATCATCCATTTTGATATTTTTCCCTGATACCGCATTAAAAACGGATAAGGCAACGGCTTCGGCCTGACTGGCCGCCGATGCCGCCGATTTCGGCATATCACCGCCATCGGCGGCATCGCCCAAAACATGAATATCACTGTGTTCAAGCGATTGCATACTGTCAGGAGCCACCGGACACCACCCCGTATCATCAACCAAACCCGCATCAACGGCAATTTTTCCGGCGCGCTGTGGCGGGATAATATTGGCAACATCCGGGGTAAATTCTTCGTCTCCGGCAATAATGGTGCCGGATGCAGCATCCACCCGGGTGACCGTGCCACCAAAATCAGCCGGTACCCATTCAACATTTTCGCCAAAGCTGTCTTCCCATAACGGGATCATCAAGTCCATAAATGGAAAGGCATCATTGCCGTCAAATATCTGTATTTTTGAATTGGGTTTATTCTGTTTCAGATAATTGGCAATCAATGTGGCACGGGCATAGGGTGCCGGTGTACAACGGTATGGATGTTTCGGCACGGAAACGGCAAAGGTGGCCCCGTTTTCCATGGCATCCAGACGCCGGGCCAGATTCTGCCACTGTTTGGGTCCGTCCGTCAGATAGGCATGGGGGAATTTTTCCATGACCGCTCCGTCATAGTTTTCAATGCTGCCCGGGACGAAATCAATGCCCGGGGCCACAACCAGACGATCATAATCAAGCTTTTTACCGCTTTTCAGCCGGACACGGCGTTTCACCGCATCAATAGAGGTCGCCCGGGCAAAAATCACATCAATATTTTGCGTCGCTTCAACCCGGTCATAATTAAATGTCAAAGTGGAAATTTTTTGCATCCCGACCAGAGTCTGGTTGGCAATAAACGGGGTCATGTATTCCGGATTGGCTTCGATCAATGTGATTTTCAATGACCCGTCCAAAGCGGCCAGTTTCCGGGCCGTCAACACCCCGCCCGGACCGCCACCAATAATCACAATGCGCGCCGACACCCCCGCCAGTAAAGCCGGTGATGATAAAATCGCCGCACCTGTGACACCCGCCTGAATAAAGCGCCGCCTTGACAAACGCAGTCCGGCCCGGTTCATTTTTGCTGTCTTCATATTATTTCACGAATACCGTGCCCCCTGCTGGAGCCTTATCATAAAGCAATTTACAAAATCAATAACACCCGAAATTCAGGACATCATCAAAACGTGATCAGAGCACATCACCATCGTTTTCGATATGGATCACCCGCCCGCAATGTTTGCAATGTATCGCGTCCGGTTCATGGCGACTTAATCCACAATCCGGGCAACGCACATGAATGCGTTCGGGCCTGAAAATTGTTTGCACCAGTCGTAAAAACAAGGCCACGCCAAAAACCATAATGATCACAGACAGCAATCGCCCGGTGCTGCCGGTTAAAACAACATCCCCGAACCCGGTCGTGGTCAAGGTCGTCACCGTAAAATAAAGGGCATCAACGTAATTGGTAATTTGCGGGTTGCTCCGGACCTGTAAAACATAAACAAGAGCCGTTACAAAAAAGATAAACACCAGCAAATTAATGGTCGAATTGATAACGCTTTCATGGTTTTTAAACACCGGGAGCACGGATTTCAGGTCTTTGACGATATGATAGGACCGCAACAACCTTAACGCCCGCAACACCCGCATGAACATGAAATTTTCGATAAAAGCCGGTAACAACAGGGTTGCAATAACGATTAAATCAGCGATCACCAAAGGCTTGAAAACAAACCGTATTTTTTTATCGGCAATGATAAAGCGCAAGATAAAATCAACGCTTAGCGCCACCGCAATCCCGTAATCGGCGATGACAAACCAACCTGCCTGCGGCAACATCGATGTGACAACAAAAAAACCAACTGTGATGATATCAAAACCCAATAACCCGTACTGGAATTTTCGCGCCTGTTTTCCGCGCCCGGTATAAAGTTTTTTAATACGGGTCTGCCAGCGCATGGCTATTCCTTTTGTTGCCAGCGTTTTGTCGCCTCGTCATCGCTGGTTCTGGCATCGACCCAATGACCGCCTTCCGGGCCGCTTTCCAGTTTCCAGAACGGTGCTTTGGTTTTCAGCCAGTCGATCAGAAAATGACAGGCTTCGAACGCGGCTTCGCGGTGGCGGGATGTAGCCGCGACAAAAACGATTTGATCGCCCGGTTGAAGCTGGCCATAACGGTGGATAATCCGCGTCGATTGCAACGGCCAGCGGGCCAATGCCTCGGCCTCGATATCTTCAAGTGCTTTTTCCGTCATCCCCGGATAATGTTCCAGCGTCATCGATGAAATACTGTCATCCCCCGCCATATCCCTGACCAGACCGACAAACATGCAGACCCCGCCAATAGCCGGGTTACCTGCCGTTAAATCCTTCATTTCACGGGCGACGTCAAAATCGTGTTGCTGAACCTGAATGCTCATTTCATCCCTTTATACAACGCTCAGCCCCCGGTCACCGGGGGAAAGAACGCAACTTCGTCATTTTGACCAACTGCGGCGTCCGGATCAACATAGTCCTGATTGACCGCCACCCGTACCAGTGCCGGATCGGCAAAGGCACGGGCATAATTATCACCGCGCGTTTTCAGCCATTCAACCAGATCCGTTACCGTATCAACCGGAATGTCCGGGCTGACGTCTTCGCCGGAAAGCCCGACTTTCTCCCGAACCCAGGCGAAGTATAAAATTTTCATGACAGAATTCCTTTAAACGGGATAAACTCAACCTTGTCCCCAAAGCCAACAAAACCGACATCTTCGGCCAGTTCGATCAAACCATCGGCGGCCACCAAGGACGTCAGAATACCGGCCCCGTCGGACGGGTACTTTTCGGCGACAACCGTGCCGTCACCACGGGTTTCAATCATGGCCCGCAACCATTCGCGGCGACCCTGTTTTTTACGGTATTCAAAACCGGCTTCAACTGTAAATGCCGACGGCCTGTTACAGGCCTCGCCAGCCAGCAAGGATATCATCGGCCGGGCTATATTCAAAAACGTCACCATGGCGGCGACCGGATTTCCCGGCAAGCCGACAAAAGCCCGGCCACGGACTTGCCCCAGAGCAATCGGACGTCCGGGACGGATCGCCAGACGCCAGAAATCAATTGACCCCAGCCGTTCCACAGCAGGCTTGATATGGTCTTCGTCGCCGACGGAAACCCCGCCCGAGGTCATGATCAGATCATGGTCTTTGGCCGCTTTTTCCAGTGCATCCGTGATGGTCGCCTCGTCATCCTGTAAAATCCCCAGATCATGGATTTCAACACCCAGACCTTGCAGTAAAGCGATCAGAACATAACGGTTGGAATCGTAAATCCCGCCTGCGGGAACGTCACGCCCGAGATCAAAAATTTCATCCCCCGTTGAAAACACCGCCACTTTCAGGCGTTTGTAAACGTCGACTTCGGCAACACCGACAGATGCCGTCAAACCGACTTCCTGTGCACGGAAACGCGTGCCTTTTGCGATAATCACATCGCCCTTGGTAATATCTTCGCCCAACTTGCGGGCGTTGGCGCCCTGTTTCAGGCCCGGCGGTAAAATCACCTGATCCCCTTGAACGTCACAGTCTTCTTTCATAAAAACCGTATCGACGCCTTTTGGCATGGGTGCGCCTGTGAATATCTGTACGGCCTGTCCGGGCGGCACAGCCACCTTTAAAGGATGACCGGCGGCAATGCGGGCAAAAACCGGAAATGCGCTTTCACAATCGTCGTTTAAATCCTGAAACCGCACGGCATAGCCATCGACGGCGGAATTATCATGGGGCGGAACGTTACGATCAGAGACAATGTCCTTGGCTAAAATACGCCCCAAAGCCTGATTTGTGGCGACCGTTTCCCGTTCAGCAACGACAGTAATGCGGTCCCGCAATTCAGCCAGCGCGTCCGGCAACGTCATCAATGCGCCGCCAAAGGCAAAACAATCGTCTTTAAGCTGTGCCATGATCATCCTTTTTATCAAGTCCGGTCCAGCGAAGAATAAAATCAGCCACAGTGGCAATGTTATTCAGATCAAGCCGGGCGATATCCGTGGCAAGGTTTTCATCATCCGTGGCCACGGCAATGACGGTGGGATCGTTTGCTGCCAGTAACGGTTTTCCCACCTCGGGCCTGTGGATTTCCATTTTATCATGGGGATGGCTTTTAAAACCTTCGATCAGAACCAGATCAACCGGGCTCATCCTTGATAATAAATCACTTATATCCGGTTCTTTCTGACCCCGGTTTTCATGCAACAAGGCCCAGCGCTCGGTCCCGGTAATGACCACTTCCGTGGCCCCGGCTTCGCGGTGCTGATAGCTGTCTTTGCCTTTTTTATCGATATCAAAATGATGGTGGGTATGCTTGACAGTTGAAACCGTAAACCCGCGGCGGATAATTTCCGGAATCAATTGTTTCAAAAGTGTCGTTTTCCCGCTTCCGCTCCATCCCACCAGTCCAAACGTCTGCATTATAACCCGGTCCTTTATTATTTCGTTTTTGCCTGTTTTTCCTGCGGACGGGGATTCTTGCCCGTCGGGGCTTCGTTGGTGTCACGAATATGACGCAAACCGACAATAAAATAATCATACCCCGTGATCAACGTTAACAAAGCCGCTCCCCACAATCCGTATATGCCAATTTCAGTCGTTGTCAGAGGCCCGAAATCCGGACCATTGGGCCCCACCAGAAGAAACCCCAAAGCCAGCATTTGCATGCCCGTTTTCCATTTTGCCAGCACACTGACCGGAAGCGGCACCCGGAGTTCGGCCAGAAACTCCCTTAGACCCGAAACCAGAATTTCCCGGCACAGGATAATCGCGGCCGGAATAACCGTTAATTCGGAAATCCTGTTGATACCGACCAGCACCAGCAACACCGAGGCCACCAGCAATTTGTCGGCAATGGGATCGAGAAAACGGCCAAAAGCCGATGACTGGTGCCAGGCCCGGGCCAAATAGCCATCAAAGAAATCGGTGATACAGGCATACGTATAGGCTGAAAAAGCCAGCCAGCTACCGGCCGGATCATCAATAAACAACAGCAACGCGATCAGAACCGGTATTGATCCGATCCGCGAAATTGTTAGAATATTTGGCAGCTTGTTCAACATATAAGTACAGACATTTTTCAGACGTTTATCACAACATCCCGAGTGTAAAACCCATTCCCCGATTTTAAAAGTGTTGTTGTCGGATTGTTATATTGTCTCTTTAATCGCCGTGAAACCAGTCATAGATTTTTTCGGCCATGGCCTTGCTGATGCCGTCGACGGCTTCCAGATCGGCCCTGCCGGCACCGGCAACGGCTTTGGCGGCACCAAAATGCAGCAACAACGCTTTTTTCCGGCCCGCACCAATGCCGGGGATTTCATCAAGCACGGAACGGCTGATTTCCCGGTCCCTTTTTTTACGGTGGGTGCCGATAACGAAACGATGCGATTCGTCGCGCAAACGCTGTAAAAAATACAGCACCGGATCACGCTTGGACAGTTCAATAACCGGCCGATCTGTCATATATATTTTTTCCCGCCCGGCGTTCCTGTCCGGGCCCTTGGCGATGGCGGCCAAAGCCACGTTTTCAATACCCAAAGACCGGAAAACCTCTTCGGCCACCCCAAGCTGGCCCTTGCCGCCGTCAACGATCACCAAATCGGGCCAATTATCACCAATATGATCTGCGTCTTCTTTCATCATGCGGCTGAAACGGCGGGTCAGAACTTCGTTCATCATGGCGTAATCATCACCCGGCTGATAGCCGTCCACCGGCCCCGTGCGGTCATTGGCCCCTTTGATATTGAATTTACGGTATTCTTTTTTGATGAAACCTTCGGGCCCGGCGACAATCATTGCACCCACCGCCCGGGTTCCGGAAACGTGGGAATTATCATAAACCTCGATGCGGTTTGGCGGGCCGTCCAGCGACAACAGATCCGCCAGTTTTTCCAGCAACATGCGCTGGCTTGCGCTTTCCGAAAGTCTTCGCTCTAAAGCCCCTTTGGCGTTGGCAAGAGCATGATCAATCAGTTTTTTCCGGCCCCCCCTTTGCGGCACAACAATTTCAACCCGGCGTTCGGCGCGCACGGATAAAGCCTCGGATACCAGGTCTGTGTTTGCAAGGGCATGGGACAGCATGACCTGTTTCGGCGGCTGGGTTTTCGAATAAAACTGGGCGACAAAAGCTTCGATGACGGCCTCAAGCCCATCATCTTTGCCATGGCTCGGGAAATAGGCGCGGTTGCCGTAATTGGCCCCGGCGCGGTAAAAAAACACTTCGATACAGGTTTGCCCGCCTTGCTGATATCCAGCCATGACATCACAATCACCAATATTGTCGGAATGAATGTCCTGATGGGCCTGTATACGGGTCATGGCGCGAATTCGGTCACGGTAAAGGGCGGCCTGTTCATAGTCCTGATTGTTGCTGGCCGTCATCATTTTTTCCGCAAAACGGTCCTGCAAAGCCCGGCTGCCACCGCTTAAAAAGGATCGCGCCTCGGACACCAGCCGGGCATAATCCGGGGCCGATATCCGCTCAACACAGGGTGCCGAACAGCGTTTAATCTGATACAGCAAACAAGGCCGGGTGCGCGACTGAAAGACATGATCGCTGCAGGTTCTCAGCAAAAACGCCCGTTGCAAAACCGCAAGCGTTTCATTAACCGCCCAGACCGAAGCAAACGGGCCAAAATAGTCGCCCTTCACTTTACGCGCCCCGCGATGTTTCAGAACTTGCGGAAAATCATGATCTGCGGTCAACAGAATATGGGGAAATGATTTGTCATCCCGCAATAAAATATTATAGCGCGGCCGCAATTTCTTGATCAGGTTGGCTTCCAGCAGCAAGGCTTCGGCTTCGGTATGGGTGGTGACGAATTCCATCGACCGGGTCCGGGAGATCATCCGTAAAATGCGGTTGGGCTGGCGTGCAGTCCGGGTGTAACTGGTGACCCGCTTTTTCAGATTTTTGGCCTTGCCGACGTACAAAGCCTCGCCTTTTTCGCCGAGCATCCGGTAAACCCCGGGGCTGCCCGGCAAGGTTGGCAGACAAGCCTTGATAACCGCATCGCCGGATACGATTCCCGGCTGATCATTTAAATTTTTATCGACCAAGGGTTAGCCCCCCCTACATGGTTTTCCACAGCCGGGTTTAAGGACAATACATGACCATATCCTTTGAATACAATCGCTTAGAGAACAAAAAAAGCATTCATAACAATGCCCTGAAATGGGTCAGATTTCTATCCACGAAATGTGTGGATAACTTTGTTGAAAACTATCCATGCTTTGCCCGAGTCCGGTATAACTCTGCCAATTCTGGAATTTGCCTATTTTTTAGGCAAATACATAACTATTTGATATTGTTGGTTTTTTACAAACAAGATGAATCCATTTTCGCGGCAGGATTCAAACTGAAATAAAACAGACATATTTGTGAAACACTTTTTCACCTGTGCACAAGTCGTTAACGATTGTCATAAAAACGGATGAAGTTATCCATCCTACAGCAATGAAAACAAAGCGTTTTCACTTCTCAGTCGACAACATCAACAATACTGCCGGACAACTGTCCGTACCCCATAACCCTGCCATTGAACGATTATGGCAACCGGTTTGGCACGGTCACGGTCTGAAGCGTTCGATTTCCACGCCAACGCTTTCCGCATCGCTCAAAATATCCAGTTTTTCGACCCGGACCCGCGTTGACAGAACCTGGACGCGTTCAAGGCACATGTCGGCGATACGTTCGGCCAGCGTTTCCACTAGATTGATGTGGCCTTCGGCAATAATTTTTTTGACCCCGTCGGCCAGTTTTTCATAACAGATGACATTTTTGATATCATCATCAATGGGCTCTTTGCCTTCTCTGACAGCCAGATCAAGGTTAATGCGGACACGCTGTTCCTGATCACGTTCAAAACCGTAAACACCAATGAAACTGTTGACGACCAGATCATGGACGAAAACATGGCGCACGGCCCGGTGGCCATCGGCGATGTGAAGTCTGTGAACAACCTGTGCCTGGGTATTTTTCATGTCGTTTCCTTGAGGTCCACGCCCATGTGCTGACCGGCATCCATAGCTATCATCTGTCCTGTCATGGCCGGAGAGTCAAGGATGAAGCGAGCGGCTCTGGAAATATCTTCCGGAGTAACGGGCCGGGATAACGGCTGGCACGCCCATTGGCGTTTGAATTCTTCTTCGGTTTGATGAATGGACGGCAAGGTCGGCCCCGGACCGATGGCGTTGACACGGATATCCGGGGCAAAGGCCCGGGCCAGTGTTTGCGTCATCCCCCAAAAGGCATATTTGCTGAGCGTATAGGACGTAAACGTCACCGGTAAATTCCATACCCGTTGATCAATGATATTGATGATGTTGGCGGTTTTACAGGATGGCCGGTGACGGGCCAGAATTTGCGACAACACAAACGGCGCCCGTAAATTAACCTGCATATGCCTGTCCCATGACGCCTTGCTGACGGTTAAAGGATCATCTTGTTCAAACACCGAAGCGTTGTTGATCAACGTGGTCACGGGGCCCATCTGATCGGCAAGCTGTTGCATCATCGCCCCGAGCGCGGTTTCGTCTTCGAGATCGGCCTGAACGGCCAGCGCTTGCCCGCCCTGCTGAATAATATCCTCCACCAGAGCTTCGGCCTCGTCGGCGGAACGGTTGTAATGAACCCCGACGCGGTGGCCCAAAGCCGCCAGGTCAATGGCAATCTGTTTACCGATACGTACCGCCCCGCCCGTGACCAGAGCGCATTCCGGATTATGTTTTTGTCTGTTTTCTGTCACGATATTCAAATCCTGAACCCGTTTAACAGGCGTTCAACACCGTACGCCTGCGCCCCTATATAAACCAAATACAGCAACAAATAAAACGCTGCGTGATAGCGCGTCAGCCGCCGGCCCAGGAGCAGCAAAGGCATGATCATCGCCGTCGCGCCCAGCATTACCCAGATATCAAAGCTGCTGATTTGTGAAATGATCGGAAGCGGCACGATCAATGCCGAAAATCCACCGACGGCAAACATGTTGAAAACGTTTGATCCGACCACATTGCCAACGGCGACATCAATATGACCACGCCGGGCCGCCACCACCGAAGCCGCAAGTTCCGGCAACGACGTGCCCAAGGCCAACAGAGTCAGGCCGATAACTTCTTCGGACACCTGATAGGACCGGGCAATGGTCGCGCCGCCATCAACCAGCAATTCAGCCCCCAGAACAAGTCCGACCAGCCCCAAAACAATATAAAGCAGATTAACGGCCAGTTTCCACGATGGTTCGATTTCAATTTGCCCTGATGCGACATCGCCGTTCAAAGACGGCTTGTCCTGTCGGCGGGCCTGTTCCCGGTACGATCCCCACAAAAAAACAAAAAGCACTATTAAAAAAACAACCGCCGCCAACGTACCGACAGAACCGTTAAAAACAAACAGCGCAAACAACAGGCTTCCCAGCATCAGCACAGTGGCATCGCGAATGGAAATCTCGGGCTTTTTCAGAACCGGCCTGACAATCGCCGCAGCGCCCAAAATAAGAAGAATATTGGCGATGTTGGAGCCGACGATATTGCCGATCGCCAAGCCCGTGGCCCCGTTAAGGGCAGCGTCAATGCTGATCACCATTTCCGGTGCCGAAGTGCCAAACGCCACCACCGTCATGCCGACAACCAGCGGCGGAACATGCAAACGAAGAGCCAGGTTGACAGATCCGCGCACCAGAATTTCAGCCGCCGTCAGTAACAGAACAAACCCGGCCAGAACCTGTAGATAAACCATCATATATTGCCCGGACTGTCAGCAATATCGCTGAATTCATTGATAATTTCCGTGTACATTTTGATTTTGAACGGCACGATCAATTCAGGCAAGCGGTGGAAATCCGTCCAGCACCACTCAGAAAATTCAGGCTCGGAATGCCGGTTTAAATTAAAATCCGTATCATCACCGCCGTATTTCAGGGCAAACCATTGCTGTTTCTGGCCACGGTATTTACCGCCCCAGACATGGCCTTGAAGTTCAGCCGGCAAATCATAACGGAACCAATCCCGGGCCGGGCGAATAATACGGGCTTTTGTCGTACCGGTTTCTTCTTCGAGTTCACGGAAAACGGCTTTTTCCGGGTTTTCCCCGTCATCAATCCCGCCTTGGGGAAGTTGCCAGTAATTTTCGATTTCCTGACCCGGTTTGATGATCCTTTTGCCAATCCAGACCCGGCCGGACGGGTTGAATAACACAATGCCGACGCCTTTGCGGTAAGGCCTTGCCGTTTCAGTCATGGTGGGGAAACTTTCATTGAAAAATATGGATTATTGCTTGCCGGCAATCGCCGACACGGGAACCAGATAAAGGTCTTTGTTTTTTAATGATTTAGCCCAGACAACCAGCCGTTCAAGGGACGAAGGATAAGGCTTGACCGTAGCCACCGCCGCGTTCCTGGATTTCATCATATCTTCGAGTTTGAGAAACTTAATGTCGATCAGCTTTTTATACGGTTTTTCGTCAAGAACCAGATCGACCCGAGCAACAGGCAATTTTATTTCCGAAGAAATCGTCGTCAAGGCCGCGGATTCCGTTTCACCAAAATCAACCAGCATCAGACCGCGTTTTTTAAGCACGCCAAGAATGCGCCGCAACTGGTCTTCGGCGGTAACAAATTTAGACCCCATCAGGGAAACAACACCGACATATCCGCCAAAACTTCCAAGTACCGTATTCAAACGTTGCATATTTTCAGACATTTGCACCGACGTCGAAAGCGCCAGTGGGCCGGCGTCTTCAAGCGGGAATTTCTTGCTTTCCATGGGCAAGCGCACATAAGCTTCGTGGCCGGCCCGGCGGGCTCTGAAAATCCAGGTCCCGAGATCCTCGGCATAGGGGCTAAAAACCAGCGAAACTTCGGGGGGCAACTTGCTGATCGCGGCCCGGGTCGCGGCCCGGCTCAGGCCCAGCCCGGTGACCAGTATGGCGACTTTTTTCCGGGTATCGCGTTCATCATAGGGCCTGGCATAAACCTGCCATGGCTGACTGCCGTCGGCTCCGGTTTTTGGCAGGGAAATGGTGTCCGATACCTGTTCCAGCAATTCTTTGACCGGCGCCGGAGACAGCGGACTTGGTTTTTCCTTGTTGGGGATGGCGTTGAATGAAGCCACCGTGGTCGCCGGGATTACAACCCCTGTTCCCGGAGCCTGTGCCCCACCGGCCAGCGCATTCAATGAGCCGCCGCCCAGACCCTGTTGACCGTTATCGGCAAAGGATTGCGCGCCCGCCTGACTGTCGGTCTGACTTGCAATCTGACTGTCGGCCAGTTGCTCATCCGCATCGGCAGCGGTTTCAGATGGCCCCGCATCCGGATTGGCGGCCAGCGAATTCAACGAGGTTGTTTTCCCGGTTCTGGGTTTTAAAGTCAGGGCAACCTTGTTTCCGGAAGTAATATCCTGCTGCTTTGGTGCCTCAGCCGTTTTTTCATCCCCACCCAAATCAAGGAACCAGTACCCGGCACCGCCAATGATCCCCAGCATGACAACAATAAAACCGGCAACGACATAGATAACCGCGCGGTTGTTACCGCCTTCACCAGCGCCTTCTTCATCGTCACCATCATCATCACCGTCAAAATCATCATCCAGATCAAATTCAGGAATGTCTTCATCATCATCCAAGGCCGCCTCATCTGGCGGGCTTTCCATATCGCCGAGGTCTGATTCTGCGGGATGATCGTCATTGAACAGCGGATCGTTTTCCGGTGACATATCAGATACCGCCACATCGCCATCGCTGTCTTCGGCAAACGGGTCCATCGGCGTCCCGGTGTCCGGCCCCGCAGACACGTCCGCCGATGCACCCAGATTTCCGTCCAGATCCAGATCATCGTCGATGACGGTCGTTTGCGGCTGATCGTCTTCGAATTCGGAAAAATCGAAATCGTCATCATCGCCGTCATCGTCGTCGTCATCTTTCGACGCTTTTCGTTGCAGAAACTTGGGAAGTTTCACAATACCCTCATTTTATCCGGACACATCCGCCATCACCAATCAGTTGGCCTTGGCGGAGCCGCGTCCCTGTAACAACGCAACGCCCCTGATTAGATCAAGAGCACGCAACAACTGGTAATCCTGAACAGGTTTGGCCGGATCGGTCGTTTCCTGACTTTCCCCGGCTTTGACTTCTTCGGGCTGTTTTTTATCGGTATTTTTCAAAGCACCCCGTAAATCCGCCTCGCGCCGCTGTCTCTGTTTTTTCAGGGTCTCGATGCGTGAGGGTTCCACCACAATATCCGGATCAATGCCCAACCCCTGAATGGATCGACCGGACGGTGTATAATATCTGGCCGTTGTCAGGCGCATGGCACCGTATCCCGAAAGCGGGATAATGGTTTGCACCGAGCCTTTGCCAAACGTCCGTGTCCCCATCAAAATTGCACGCCTGTGGTCTTTCAGGGCACCGGCAACGATTTCCGAGGCCGATGCCGAACCGCCGTTGATCAAAACAACCAGCGGCAAACCTTTGGCCAGATCACCGGGACGGGCGTTGAAACGCTGGGTGTCTTCCGGTTTTCTTGAACGGGTTGAAACGATTTCACCTTTATCCAGAAAGGCATCGGATACATTGATCGCCTGATCAAGCAAGCCGCCGGGGTTATTGCGCAAATCCAGAACAACCCCTTGCATGTTGTCTCCAAGTTTTTCAGACAGGCTTTTCATGGCTTTTTTCAGCCCCGTATCGGTTTGCTCGGTAAACTGCGTAATGCGCACATACCCCACATTGCCTTCGACACGATTACGCACCGCGGTAATTTTGATCACAGCCCGGGTAATGGTGATATCAAATGGCTCTTTGTTGCCTTCGCGAACGACGGTGAGGCGAATGTCGGAGCCGACTTTGCCGCGCATTTTATCAACCGCTTCGTTCAGGGTCATACCCTGTACCGAAACCCCGTCCAGTTTGATGATAACATCACCGGCCTCGACACCGGCCCGGAAAGCCGGGGTGTCGTCAATCGGCGAGATCACCTTGATAAACCCTTTTTCCATACTGACCTGTATTCCCAGACCGCCAAAAGCACCCCGGGTATTGACCTGCATGTCTTTATATTGGGATTTGTTCATAAAACTGGAATGCGGATCCATGGCCGACAGCATTCCGGAAATGGCTGCTTCGACAATTTCTTCGTCACTGCGTTCTTCAACATAATCGCTTTTGACCCGTTCAAAAACATCCGCAAACAAATTCATCAGTTGATAGGTGTCTGCACCGGGCTTGTCATGCCCGTTGGCCAAAACCGATTGTGAAAACCCGATTGACAGCACCCATACAGAAACAGCCAATATTGTGATTCTAAAAATTTTCATCCGTTTACCTTATTTCCTCGTGATGCCAGCCAGGATAAAGGATTAACCGGCCGGCCATTTTTACGCATTTCAATATAAAGTGCCAAGGCACCCGGTTCTTTCTCAGGCCCCATCACGCCCACGGGTTCACCTTCAAACACGGTTTGCCCCAATGTTACATCAATTCGTTTCATTCCGGCCAGTAATGTATGATATCCTTCACTGTGTTCAATAATCAACAGCCGCCCATAGCCGCGAAATTCACCGGCAAAGACGACTTTTCCTTCATAGGGTGCAATAACCTGTGCACCGCTTAATGTCAAAAGTGTGACGCCCTTGCGAACGACGCCCTGTTTCGACACCTGTCCATAACGCCCGGCAATGCGGCCGACAACCGGGAATGCAAGTTTGCCTTTGACCTTGGTAATCGGTTTGCCGGTCAAAGGCCGGGATTTTCTTTTTCCCGGCGGCGGGATTTCACGAACCAGAGCGGCCGTTTTATTGGCGGCGCGGGCTTTTCTGGATTTTTGCCGGGCGGCCAGTTTACGGGCGTTTTCTTTTTCCAGAGCCAACCGTTTGAGACGGGCTTTTTCAAGGGTTGCCATCAATTCCCGCAAATTACGCGCTTCCTGTCCAAGGCGGGTTATTTTTCGTGTCTCGGCCCGGCTTTCAGCCACCGTACGTCTTTGCAGCCTCGATTTGCGCCCCAGCAAACGCCGCATTTCAGCCCGCTCACGCGCCAGACTGTCCACCGCCAACGCCAATTTCTGTTTCTGTTTTTCGGCCTCCGAGCGGGCCAAAGCCAGACTTTTCAGGTCATCCCTCAACCCCAGAGCTCTGGCTTCGATAACCGGGACAATGGTACGCAGCAAAATCGCGCTCCGGACCGTATCAACCGGGGCCATGGGCTGTACGGCCAAGGCTTCCGACGGATGCTGGGCGACACGCTGCAAACCCAGAATAACCCCCGATAACTGACGCCTGCGGGCTTTCAACTCCAACACCTTCACCGCCTGGGCCTGTTGCATTTTTTTCAACTTCGCACTGAAGGCGGTCACTTCGTCTTCCTTGCGTTGTATCCGGCTCGCCGCACGGATCAAATCCCGGCGCAGGGTTTTCAGATCTTCGCCAATGGCCTTTGCTTTTTGCTGCAGAGCCTTGCTTTTTTCCTGTCCGGCTTTCAATTTTTTTTCAATCGCCTGAAGCCGCAACTGGCTGTCGCTCGCCGCCAGCACCGGGAAAGACAGCGACACCAGAACAACCCCGGCCCATATCACTGATTGCGGCTTTATTCGCCAGCGTATCAAAGCGGACGGCGGCATTATTCGGCAGCGCTCCGTTTGTTTTTCCCGGTCACCAACAGGTTTTTTCCGGTCATTTCCTCCGGCACCGGAACGGACAATAACGTCAACAGGGTCGGGGCCAGATCAGACAGGCGGCCATCGGATAAACTGTCACACTGTTCTGATTTTCCAACCATCAGCAACGGCACCCGGTTAACGGTATGGGCGGTGTGCGGGGCATGGGTTTTCCCATCAACCATGGTTTCACAATTGCCGTGATCGGCAGTAATCAGCATTACTCCGCCTTGATCCAGCACAGCTTTTTCAAGTTTTCCCAGACAGCTGTCCAACGCTTCGGCGGCTTTGACGGCAGCGTCCAGTTTGCCGGTATGTCCGACCATGTCGCCATTGGCATAATTGACAATGATGACATCAAATCGGTCCCGTTCAATAGCATCGACAAGCTTATCCGTTAATTCATAAGCCGACATTTCCGGCTTCAGATCATAGGTCGCAACCTTCGGCGACGGCACCAGAATGCGTTCCTCGCCGGGGAAAGGCTGTTCCCGCCCGGCATTGAAAAAAAACGTCACATGGGCGTATTTTTCCGTCTCGGCAATCCTGAGCTGTTTCAACCCGGCCTTGGCGATCACGTCTGCAAAAATATTTTCAAGACCAACCGCCGGGAACAGACAGGCCATGCGCTTATCCAGTTCAGAAGAATAACTTACCATCCCCAGTGCCGCAGTGATCAACGATGCACTGCCGCGGTCAAAATGGTTAAAATCCGGTTCCAGCAAGGATGCAAGAAATTCACGGGCGCGGTCGGCACGAAAATTAACCATCAACAAACCGTCTCCGTCGTTGACGCCCTGGTAACCTTCCATCACCATCGGAGGGATAAATTCATCGCTGATGCCGGATTTGTAATTTTGCCGGATAGCCGCCACCGGATCGCTTGCAGGATCGCCTTCACCCCGGACAATGGCCGCCCAGGCTTTTTCAACGCGGCCCCAGTTGTTGTCCCGGTCCATGGCGAAATAACGCCCCGATATGGTCGATACCTTAAAAAACGGATACGTCTTCATATCGTCCAGCAAGGATTGCAAAAATCCGGCCGCACTTTCAGGCGGGGTATCACGGCCATCAAGAAAGCCATGAAATTTGACAGGGATACCCTGATCACAGAGAAACCGGGCCAAAGCAACAATATGATGTTGATGGGAATGCACGCCACCCGGTGACATCAAACCGGCCAAATGGCAATCGCCACCGTTTTTTTCAAGCCGGTTGACAAATTTCAGCAGCTCGGGATTTTCAAAAATCGAGCCGTCCTTGATCGCCGCGTCGATTTTCGGCAAATCCTGCATGACAATACGCCCGGCACCGATGTTCATATGCCCGACTTCGGAATTGCCCATTTGCCCGTCGGGCAGGCCGACATCCCCGGCGGAGGCGTCAAGGCTGGATTTGGGGTAATCCTGAACCATCCGGTCCCAGTTCGGAGTCCGGGCCAAAGCAATGGCATTGTCAGCCACCTCTTCGCGTTCACCCCAGCCATCCAAAATACACAGCACGACGGGTTTAGATACCTGTTTCTTCATCAGTCAGACTTTATCCTGTTTTCCATTGCCCGCAGTATAGAACATGCCATCCCCATTGGAAATCCAACACTTGCAATCAATCACCCAAATCAGCAAACTTTGAACAAATTATGATGACGTCGGTCACGGTAAGTTTATTGAACCCTGTTTGAACCTATGGCGTTATAAAATTATAGTGTGGCCTGTACAATTTGCCCCAAGCCTGCCTTTGGAGATAACACCATGGATGTCCCGACCCTTGACAGCCTTTCCGTCAGCCAGTTGAAGACAATGAACGAGGCCGCTGACCGGATACTGGAATGCTACCGTATCCTGCAAAAAAGCAACAGCAACATCGTCGCCGAAATTCTCAGGGGACAGGGGGAATTTGTTGAATTTGACCACTACCCGGAGGGCGACATCTATGACAATGAAAGCCATTCGCAATATTATTATCACGCCCACAGAGCGGACGAACACGGCCATTTTCACACCTTCCTGCGCGAAGCCGGAATGGATAAATCCGCAAAGCCCATTCAGCAATCCCATGAAAAATACATGGATGAACGGGATGACACCCTTAGTCATCTGATCGCCATTTCCATGAACAACGCCGGTTATCCCATCGGCTTGTTTGCCGTCAACCGCTGGGTCACCGCAGAAAACTGGTATTCCGCCGATGATGTTATTGAAATGCTTGACCGCTTTGAAATTGATCTTTCATTTCCGTCGTGGCCGGCCAACATCTGGTTAACGGCCATGTTGCAATTATTCCGCCCAGAAATTGAAAGTCTGATTATCAACCGTGATCAGGTTATCCAGCAATGGCAGGACAAAAACCCGGATAATGATGTGTTTGAAGACCGCGCACTGGAACTGACAGGCTATGTCGATATTTCCGTGGAACGGCAAATCTCCGGCGTCAGACAGGCATTGGCCGACAAACAGGCCGCGCTTAAAAATGCCATGTCATCATCGTGAAGAATCATACCGGAGAAGGGTTCAGGTTCGGCGAAACAGCAGCCCGCAAAACCTGAAAACCCCGCCATTTGCAATGCTCTGCGAACGGAACCCGCAAAGCCCGCGACGGGGTTTTCGTTTTTCTGTGCGTCTTTTACATCACCATTTGAAGGCGAGCGCACCCCCCGGACACATAGGACCGGGTCAAATTTGAAAACAGTATTTAATTTTTAGTCAATTCGGTCAGGCGGCGTCATTTTTTTAACCCCCATATCCTGTTTAGCGTATCCTGCCATAGTGCTGCCGTAGTGTTTGTTGCTGTTCCTGCCTTTCATTTTCCACATCAGGATTAATGGCAATTTTCATTAGCAACACCGGCAACTTTCCGGACCATCAGGTCACATGCCCACACCTGGCCCTTGCTTGGCCCTAACATAACATTGGCTGGCATCGACCATTTATCACAGACGCGACTTTCGGATACTGAGCAACCCCGAAAAAGCGGCCAACAACTAAGCAAGTAACCGCACCCAAGGCCGTCCGTCCCGGCACCGCCGCCCAACTCTATCGGGGCACCCGGTGACTGTCATCCCGGAAAACTTTAAACTTCGGCCTAAAAAACAAAATCCAAAACACGCACTTTTCAAGACTTGATATTAATGCATTTACGCCATGCTGACGTCGCGCTTCCCGGATTTGCCTTTATGGTTTTACAGAAGGCTTCCCAAGATTTATCTGTGATTTCCAGATAATTATCTATAGCAAAAAACAGTTGCTTTTTCAATAAAATTCCGTTCCGGAGCCGTATTTTTTATCCACATTGTTTTCATTGTTGCCAACCCCACAGGCGGGTTATACTGGATCTTATGAGCACACCTTCTTCCCCGCCACTGTCATTGCCGGACACCCCGGCACTGGTGATCAACAGCAAACAGGCCCTGTTTTTAAACAGCGACGGTGAACTGAAAACCTTACCTCTTGATCAGGCCCGGACCACCCTCGACAAGACCAATCCGATCCTTTGCCATGGACGACTGTTGGCTGAAAAAATCGGCGTCAAACCGTTTCCGGCGTTTGATGTGCTGGAACTTTTTGCCTTTGTCCATCCGGCCCGGTTTGTCTTGCCAACCATCAAAGGGCTGGCCGAAACGTTGGGACTGCCCATTCCGGGAACGCTGGAACGGGAAGCGGAATCGCTGTTTAAAATCATGGAGACATTGCTGGATGATCTCGTCCGCCATCCCTCGGCCGAAGCGTTGTCAACGGCGTGGCCAATGTCGAAAGCCGGTTGGGCGTGGGGGCCTTTTGTTTTGGCCGCCCTGAGCGCCGGGGAAACGACCCACAGCAAAAATATTTATGACGGCCTGAAAGCATGGCGCGGCTTGACTGAATGGGAAGAAACTCCGCCAGCTGCCCCGCCCGGCAATCATCACGTCAACCCGCTTGAAGCCCGCAACCGCTTGCTTCAACTGCGCGGCTCCAGCGCCGAAGAGCGGCCGCAGCAACTGCGTTATGCCGCATCCGCCGCAGGTGCTTTTGATCAGCGCGACAAAACCGACGAGCCCCATGTGGTGTTGTCCGAGGCCGGAACCGGCGTTGGCAAGACGCTTGGCTATATTTCCGCCGCCAGCCTGTGGGCGGAAAAAAACGAGGCTCCGGTGTGGATCAGCACGTTCACCCGCAACCTGCAACGCCAGCTGGATACGGAACTGGACCGCCTGCACCCCGATGAAACGGAAAAATTCAACCGCGTTGTGCTCAGGAAAGGCCGGGAAAACTATATCTGTCTGCTGAATTTCGAAGAAGCCCTTGGCCGTCATGCCCGCCCCGGCGATACCGGCGTCATTGCCTTGGGCCTGGTCGCGCGCTGGCTCGGGCATACCCGTTTCGGCGATATGATCGGCGGCGATTTTCCGGCGTGGCTGATATATCTTCTGGGACGGAATCTGACCATTGATCTGACCGACAAGCGCGGCGAATGCGTTTATTCCGCATGCAGCCATTACTGCACCTGTTTCATAGAACACACCCAGCGCCGGGCCAAAACTGCCGATATCGTTGTCGCCAATCACGCGCTGGTGATGATACAGGCCGCCCTTGGCAACGAAGACGAAGGCACATTGCCGCTGCGCTACGTGTTTGACGAAGGCCATCATATTTTCAACGCCGCCGACAGCGCCTTTGCCGCCCATTTATCGGGCCGGGAAACGTCCGAATTAAGACGCTGGTTGCGGGGAACGGAAAGCGGTAGCCGGTCACGATCCCGTGGCTTGAAAGCCCGGCTTGAGGATTTGATCGTTGATGATGACAAGGCGAAAACAGCCCTTGATGACTTGCTTCACAGCGCATCCGCCCTTCCGGGGACGGCATGGTCCGAACGCTTGACCGGCGGTATTCCGTCGGGGCCGACGGAAACATTTCTGAAACAGGTTCGCGAACAAGTCTATGCCCGGGACCCGGATCCCAAATCTTCCTATGATCTGGAATGCGGGACCATGCCCGCCATCCCGGGACTGCTGGATGCGGCGGGACAGCTTGAAAGCGCGCTTGTACGGATTTTGAAGTCGGTTCGGGCGTTAATGGAACGGCTGGGCAAACGCTTGGCCGACGAAGGCGAAAGCCTTGAAAGCGGCGAACGTACACGCATTCAACAGGTTCTGAATTCGCTGGAAAGGCGCTGTTTCATGCAGGTTTCAAGCTGGCGTGACATGCTGAAGTCCCTAAACCGTGAAACCCCGCCTGAATTTTGCGACTGGTTCGCCGTCGAACGGGCCTATGGCCGGGACAGTGACATCGGATTTTTCCGCCATTGGATTGATCCCGGCAAACCGTTTGCCGAGACGGTACTGAAACCATCCCATGGCACCCTGATTACTTCGGCGACCTTAACCGACCGCCTGAGCGAAGCTGACAGCGGCCCTGTAACAGACTGGATACCGGCCCATCAACGCACCGGGTCCGATCATTTAACACGGCCACCTTTACGGGCCGAAGAACCGTCACCGTTTGATTACAAAGCCAACACCCGCATTTATATTGTCACCGACATCAACCGCAATTCACCGGATCAGATCGCCGGGGCCTACCGGGATTTAATGTTAGCCTCAGGCGGTGGCGGGTTGGGATTGTTTACGGCTATTTCAAGGCTGGCGGAAGTCTATCAGCGTATCGTCGCGGATATGGAAAATGCCGATATTCGCTTGTTGGCACAACATCTGGACGCCATGGATACGGGAACACTCGTCGATATTTTCAGAGCCGAAGAAAACGCCTGTTTACTGGGAACGGATGCGGTCCGTGACGGCGTCGATGTGCCGGGCGAGGCTTTGCGGCTGATCGTTTTTGACCGGGTGCCGTGGCCGCGCCCTGATATTTTGCACAAAGCCCGGCGTCAGCATTTTGGCGGTCGCGCCTATGACGAAACGTTGACCCGGATGAAACTGCGCCAGGCCTTTGGCCGCCTGATCCGCCGCCATGACGACAAGGGCGTGTTTGTCATGCTGGATCGGGCCATGCCGACGCGCTTGACCACGGCCTTTCCCGAAGGCGTTGAAATCAGGCGTCTTGGGCTGGCGGAAACCATTCGCGAAACACGTCATTTTCTGGCTGCCAACAACGAAAGGAAAGCCTCATGAAACCATTATCCGCACATACCATAGGCGTTATCGGGCTGGGATTGATGGGCCGGCCAATGGCGGAAAACCTGCACGCTGCGGGTGCCAATGTCATCATCCTGAACAGATCCCAGGGGGTTGTTCGGGAACTTGAAAAAACCGGCATGACGGCGGCGGCAACGCCTGCTGAAATGCTGAAAAAAACCGACGTTGTTATTTTGATGTTGCCGGATACCAGCGTTGTTGAAAACATTGTCTATGGCGAAAACGGCTTGATGGATAACGCCACCAACGGACAGATGATTATCGACATGGGAACGACGCTTACCGATGTGACCCGCAAAATGGGCCGCGATTTCAATGCCCGCCATGTTGATTTTATCGATGCCCCGGTATCCGGCGGCAAAATCGGTGCCGAAAACGCCAGTTTGACGATTATGGCAGGCGGCACGGAAACGGCCATGGAACGGGCCAAACCATTGTTCGGGGTATTGGGCGCGCACCTGACCCACGTCGGCGAATGTGGGGCCGGGCAAATTGCCAAAGCCGCCAATCAGGTCATCGTCGGCTTGACCATTGGTGCCGTTGCCGAGGCTTTGACGCTGGCCAAAAAAGCCGGGGCCAATCCGGAAAAGGTTCAGGCAGCCTTGAAAGGCGGCTTTGCCGACAGCCCGATTTTACAGCTCCATGGCGGGCGCATGATCCGTGGTGACTTCACCCCCGGCGGCAAATGCACCACTCAAAGAAAAGACATGGACCAAGCATTGATTTTGGCGGAACAGGTTGGGCTTGAACTTCCCGCCACATCCTTAAGCCGCGATTTGTATGATAAAATCATCGACGCCGGTCATGGTGACCTTGACCACGCCGCCCTTGTTCTGGCGATTGATGGGGAAGGCTGAGGGGTTAATATTTCGCCAACATATCAACTACTCAGATTTGTATACCTAAGTCCTTCCTAATAACGGCTTTTAGTCTTTCATGAGCCTTATGTCTACTTTCAATGTCTTCATTGGTATCAACAATATCTTGTATTGCTTTTCGGACTTTTGCATTTGAAATTAACTCACATCTCATCTGCCAATAACCAAAATCTTTCGCCGCCCTATCAGTATTTTCAACTGCAGCTTTATGGTACGCTTGTAACAAGCCTACATATGCTTCTTTTTTCTCTTTAAAAGCTAATACTTTTTTTGCCTGATATAAATTAAAGAACGCCTGAAAGGCCGCAACCACCAATGCACCTAAGCCAAAAGATGATAAAAACTCTATACTCATTGCAATTCCTCCAATCGACTTATTCTGGAATTCAAGATACAAACCCATAACGCCGGACGAAAAATAAGAACATCCACCATTTTTAGCCCATACTAAGCCGAGTTAAAACAACGTGGAAGAATAGGCAACAAAACAGTTCTCTCACGGACTGTTGTCGAAATCCTGATTTTTAACATCCTGTCTGCCATGCAATACGCGAAGAATATAAACAGCGTTGTTTGTAACACGAAAATAAATACAGCGCTCCCTGTAAAGCAGAGCACGCAGACCGGGGCGTATCCAATTTCTAGTAACACCGGGATACCCGGTTTCTGCGATCCATGACATTTTAGCATGCAAGTCGACCAGAAAGTCGGTCGCAATTCCAATATCTTGTTCCGCCAGATAGGTAAAATTATGTGTTAAATCGTCAAGGGCACTGGCAGTAATAATCAGCTTTTTGTTTTTAATCGTTTCATTCCCCGCTTGACAATTTCGTCCGTCAATTCCTTGGCCGAGGAGACTTTTAAAACTTTTCCGGCTTCAACATCTGTGTCACCTGCATCTATCAGGCCGCGAACTTCATTCAGCCTGGTTTCATAGTCTTCAAGCATTCGTAGTCCGGCACGAACGACTTCGCTTGCATTATTAAAGCGACCTGACTTGACCTGCGTGGCGATAAACTCCTGATATCGGTCACCGACAACATATGATTTTTTGACATTCGGCATCTGATTTCCTTCCATTGCATTTCATTATGACACAAGGTAGGAACAATTCATACTTATTTTTAGACGGAACTCGTGAAACACACAAAAAAACACCCTACAGACACAAAAAGGGCCGCACCATGTGCGGCAATGGTTAGGTTAAAAATAATTTTTTGTCGCCTAATTACGGAATTTATTGAGATAATAGATAGTATCTGTTATTATCGGATAAAGAATGTAAAGGAGAACCTCATGCCCCGAAGCTATGCCCTTGGTGATCGATTTGAGCACTTTATTGATGATCAGGTGAAATCCGGGCGTTTTAATAACGCAAGCGAAGTCGTTCGCGCCGGATTACGGTTATTGGAAGACCATGAAAAGCCCGTTTCTTTAAGCATTGATGACCTGCGCAATTTAATAAGTAAAGGCATAGACAGCGGTCCCGGAAAACCTGCCGATGCCGTTCTGGACCGATTAGAGAAAAAATACTCTCGCCTGACCCAAACCGACCACCAAACCGACACGGTTAAATGAAAGTTGTTTTCTCTCCCGAGGCGGAAGACGACCTGATAAACGTTGGCGACACAATTGCCCGGGATGATCCACTCCGTGCTGTGACATTTATCAGAGAAATTCGGAATCATTGCCAACTGCTTTCAACAACACCCGAAGCCGCCCCAAACGGGACGACCTGATTAAGGGTATTCACATGTTGGTGCATGGGAATTATTTGATGTTCTACCGTATCCTTGAAGCCGAAATCCGTATCGAACGGGTTTTGCACGGCGCACGGGACCTGACAGCGTTAATTGCCGGGATAAAGAATTAAAAAAGGTAAAGGATTAAAACGACACGCTCCCTACAGACAAAAAAAGGGCCGCACCAAAGTGCGGCCCTTTCCGTAATGTGTAACGGTTGAATGGCTAAGCTTAGAAGCCCATGCCACCCATGCCGCCCATGCCGCCCATATCCGGAGCACCGGCAGGCATTGCCGGTTTCGGTTCCGGTTTTTCAGCAACCATGGCTTCGGTTGTGATCAACAGTCCGGATACGGAAGCCGCGTCCTGCAAAGCTGTACGCACAACTTTGGTCGGGTCGATAATACCGGCTTTGATCATATCGACATAGCTGCCGTCCTGGGCATTGAAACCAAAGTTTTTGTCTTTGTTTTCAAGAACTTTACCGGCAACAACGGCACCGTCGTGACCGGCGTTTTCGGCGATCTGGCGAATCGGTGCCTGTAACGCGCGGCGGACAATATCGATACCAACGCGTTGGTCATCGTTGTCACCTTGCAGTTTTTTCAGAACCTGCGTTGCGTTCAGAAGCGCACATCCACCACCGGCAACGACGCCTTCTTCGACGGCCGCACGGGTCGCGTGCAGGGCATCGTCAACGCGGTCTTTGCGTTCTTTCACTTCGATTTCGGTAGCTCCGCCAACACGCAGAACAGCCACACCACCGGCCAGTTTGGCCAGACGTTCCTGAAGTTTTTCACGGTCGTAATCGGAAGTGGTTTCTTCGATCTGGGCACGGATCTGTGTGCAACGGGCCTGAATGTCTTTTTTCTTGCCGGCACCTTCGACCAGTGTGGTTTCTTCTTTGGTGATCACCAGTTTCTTGCACGTTCCCAGCATTTGCATGGTGACGTTTTCAAGTTTGATACCGATGTCTTCGGAAATAACCTGTCCATTTGTAAGGATAGCCAAATCTTCGAGCATGGCTTTGCGGCGGTCACCGAAACCGGGAGCTTTAACAGCGGCCACTTTCATGCCACCGCGCAATTTGTTGACAACCAATGTGGCCAATGCTTCGCCTTCGATGTCTTCGGCGATGATCAGCAATGGACGTGTGGATTGAACAATCTGTTCCAGAATCGGAAGCAAAGGCTGCAACGAGCTCAGTTTCTTTTCATGGATGAGGATGAACGGATCTTCCATTTCACAGGTCATTTTGTCGGCATTGGTGACAAAATAAGGTGATGTGTAACCGCGGTCGAACTGCATACCTTCAACAACGTCCAGCTCGGTTTCAAGCCCTTTGGCTTCTTCAACCGTGATCACGCCTTCGTTGCCGACGCGTTCCATGGCGGACGCAATCATTTCGCCGACTTCGCGGTCATTGTTACCGGCAATGGTGCCGACTTGAGCCACTTCGGCAGAGGTCGATACTTTTTTCGAAGATTTTTTAAGAGCCGCGATGACGTCTTTGACAGCCAGATCAATACCGCGTTTCAAATCCATCGGGTTGAGACCGGCGGCGACAGCTTTACCGCCTTCACGCAGAATGGATTGCGCCAAAACAGTCGCCGTAGTTGTGCCGTCACCGGCTTCGTCATTGGTGCGGGACGCAACTTCGCGAACCATCTGTGCACCCATGTTTTCGAACTTGTCAGACAACTCGATGTCTTTGGCAACGGTGACGCCATCTTTGGTGATACGCGGTGCACCGAAAGATTTATCAATGACAACGTTGCGGCCTTTGGGACCGAGGGTTACCTTGACGGCGTCGGCGAGAATGTCAACGCCCGCAATCATTTTGGAGCGGGCATCGGTGCCGAATTTTACTTCTTTAGCAGCCATAATTGTTTTTCCTTAAACTGTTAAAATTGTCGCAAATGGATTTGAGTGATTATTTTTCAATCACACCCAAAAGGTCGGATTCTTTCATGATCAACAGATCCTCACCGTCAACCTTGACTTCCGTGCCGGACCATTTACCAAACAAGACGCGATCGCCTTTTTTGACGTCAAGCGGGGTCACTGTTCCATCGTCGCCACGGGCGCCGGAACCAACGGCAATGATTTTGCCTTCCATGGGTTTTTCCTGAGCGGTATCCGGCAAAATAATTCCGCCGGCAGTTTTTTCTTCCTGCTCGACACGTTTTACCAGTACACGATCATGCAAAGGTCTGAATTTCATCTTATGTTCTCCGTGAACTCGTTGAGATTTAACAAAAAGACCAGAGCTGTTAGCACTCTGCCTTCATGAGTGCCAAGGATTTATGCCGACCGGCCCCGACTGTCAAGGGGTATCGGTAATTTGTTTTGAAAATAAGAGGGCATCAGGGTTTTTTAACGATCATAATATTGTCTTTAACCTTGGAAACATCCCACAGGGTAATGACGTAACGCCTGAACGGAATCCAGAAATCCGGTTTCGGGTCTTTGGGGACAAAATCCTGTTGTGCCACCACCCGGCCATCGGGATTTTTTTTGGCCCAGTTGGCTATTTCCTGATCGCCGACAATTTCGTAGGGCCGCTTTAATCGTCCAAGAAAATGATACTGTCCATGGTATTTGCCAAAATGGGCAACGGGGTAGCCCTGATCCTCGATTTTTTTAAGCTCCATCGCCATTGGCCGCACATCAAGCTGGGCGAACAACAGCGGACGGGCCGTTAAATGCAAGGCGACAAGCAAGGTCATGGACAATGTACTGATGGCCATCACCTGTCCTTTGAGGCACTGAAAACGGTAAAACACCAAACCCGCCGCGGGCACCAGCACCACCAGCATCCATAACGGATTGACAAGATCAACCATGCCCCGCAACCGTTCAGACAACGTCAACACCGGAATGACAAAAGCCGCAACGACAAAAACCACAGCCATCAATGCCGGCAAAAATCCATCCCGTTGGCGGACACCCTCTGCAACACGCCTGGAAAATACGCCACGCGCAATAACCAGCGCCAGCACCGGGAATTCCGGCAACAGATAATGCGGCTGTTTGCCGCTGATCAATGAAAAAACAATGAACGCACTGGCGAACCAGACCACGCACAGCCGCACCCCGCCGTCCATAAACCCGGTTTGCCGCCGCCTTAACACCCGCCAGAACGGCGGCCAGATGGTCCACGGCAACAACATCACCGGCACAATCGACAGATACCACCACCAGCCCCGTTGGTGGGCAAATGAATTAACGATGCGACCCGCCGACTGTCCCCAGAAAATGGCGTTACGGTAGCTTTCGCCGCCGGATATGCCGGCGGGGACCGCCCACAGCAAACCGATCACGGTCCCGGCGACAACCGCCCCGAACAGACGCAAATACCATTGTTGCCATGATATCAAAGGTCTTTCCGGGGTTTGGCTCAGTTTCGGCCCCCACCACGGAGCGGATAATGCCACCGGCAACAGGTGCAATAAAATCGCCGGACCCTTGGCCAAAGCGCCCAGACCAATGGCTAGCGCCAGCATCACCCATCCGGACAGGACCCCGGTCCGCCACGTTTTGACAATGCCCAGAATACCCAGCAACGTGAACAGCGCCAGCATCATGTCAAACATGGTCAGCGTTGTGAACAGCGTCCAGAACAGCCCGGCGAACAAAATCAGCGGCACGGTTTCACGGATCAAACGTTCACCGGGCCATAATTCACGGGCCAGCCGGGCGGTCAAATAAAGCGATCCCAACCCAAAAAACGGCGCCACCAGACGCGGCCACCATTCGTTCACACCAAATATCCACCAGCCGGCGTTCATCAACCAGAACAGCAATGGTGGCTTGTCGCTGTAGGCATTACCGTTCAGATGCGGCACCAGATAATTGCCATCCAGCCACATATCCCAGGCCACGGCCAGATAGCGGGTTTCATCCATCGGCAACAATGGGCGGGCATACAAAGCTACCGCCAGCAGAACCAGCCACAGCAAGGCCGTTAACACACCGCTTGAAATTTTAACATCAGACTTGATCATGGCAGGTCAGATATTTCCTGTTCCAAAGCATCGTCAAGGCGTTTGCCATGCCGATAACGGCGATAAAGGAAGACCCCCAATATACCTGAAATAACAAATAATATCACGCCCAGTCCAATGCGCAGGCCGGGATCAATGGCGATGCCGCTGCCGATCAGGGCAAAAATAATCGTTTGCGGAAAATATCCGATCAGGGAACCTGTAAAAAACGCCCATGACGCCACACCGGAAACTCCGGCGGCCAGATTGGTGGCAATGTTGCTGCCGACCGGTAAAAACCGGATCAGCACTGTCATGGCAAAAGGACCGCTTGCGAGAAATTTATCAATGCGGCGGACCTTGTCCGGATAGCGTTTGCGGACTAAATCCCGGCCCAGAAAACGGGCATAGTAAAAACAAACAATACAGCCGACGACGGTGGCGGACAGAATCAGCACCGTGCCCTGAATCATGCCAAAAGCATAGCCGCCGAAAAAACTGATGATCTGGCGGGGAAAACCAAACGCTGTCATCACGGTGGCGGCGGCAAAAAACAATAAAATACCCTGCCCGCCCTGACCGACGATTTGATCGTCAATCCACGCTTTGTCAAACTGAAAGCCAAGCCCGCCGTTTTCCAGAAAAAATCCGGCGGCGACCAACCCCGCTATCATCAACAGCGTTTTCAAAAAACTGCGAAAACGCATCAACGGCTATCCTTGTCGTCTTTGAGTTCAACCACTTTGGCCCGCCGGTTCAACCACATTACGCCAAACATATCAACGATGCCGACCCACAAACGGTTCCATAATCCATATTTTGAAACGCCTTGCTGTCGGGGCCGGTGATTGACTTTGACCGACACCACCTTGCCGCCACGGCGGATCATCAGGGCCGGTAAAAACCGGTGCATATGATCAAACCGGGGCATATCGAGAAAAGCCGTGCGCGAGAAAATTTTAAGCCCGCATCCGGTGTCCGGCGTGCCGTCACCCAAAAGCCCGCCACGGACCCGGTTGGCAATACGCGATGATATTTTTTTCAAACCGCTATCCTTGCGTTTGGCACGCCAGCCGGCAACCATCAACAAATCAGGCTGATCCGATTGAAGATAACGCGCATACAAAGCCGGAATATCCGCCGGATCATTTTGCCCGTCCCCGTCAAGCGTGGCGATAACCGCTGCCCGGGCGGCCTGAACACCCGTGGCGATAGCCATACTTTGGCCGTAACAGGTTTTATGGGTGATGACGCGCAATTCAGGTACGTCTTTTTCAAGGGCGCGCAAGGTCACAGGCGTTTCATCAACGCTGGCATCATCGACATAAATGATTTCAAACGACGCCACGTTTTCCAGAGCCGTGGAAATTTCAAAAATCAAGGAGCGCAGATTTTCCGTTTCGTTATGGACAGGGACAACAACGGCCAGATCGGGGCCATCGCCCGTCGCCGCAACAGTCGGGTTTCTTTCATTTATGGCGCTGTTTTGTTCAGCCGACATTGTCAAACTTTCAGGCCTGGTCCGAAAAACGTTTTCAGCTTTTACACCGGGCCAGCGTCCGAGCAAAGACATTTTCTGGAGATCGTCATAATTCTGTCATCCCGTGATTTTATCCATATACTGTAATATTGAGTGATCTTAACCATCAGATTGAAAAAAATATGAACTCGAACGATTTCCCGCCCCCCTTTGAAGAAACCGTATCCCCCGACTGGCTGGATTACAACGGTCATATGAATGTGGCCTATTATGTCTTGGCTTTTGATCATGCCACCGACCATATCCTTGAAATACTGGATCTGGGCGAAGTCTACCGCAAGGCGACCAACAATTCGGTTTTTGTTGTCGAAGGCCACATCACCTATCAGCAGGAAGTTCTGGCCGACACCCGGCTCAGAATTTCAACGCCGTGGATCGAAGGTATTGGCAAGCGCATCCGTCTTTTCCATGTTATGGACAATGCCGAAACCGGAGAACGCGCCGCAACCATGGAACTGATGCTGGTCCATGTCAGCCTTGAAAGCAGACGGTCTTCTGCCCTCGCCGCCGACAGGCAAAAAAATATTGATGAACTTCACCGGAAATTAAACTCCAATGGTCGCCCCGGCGGCATGGGCAAAAGCATAAGCCTTGAAAAAAACAGGGCTGCCACACCATCATGAACGTTTTACCCGCATCCGTCATTAATTCATTGATCAATCCGGTTTTGCTGATCGCGGCGGACCGCACGGTCAGTTTTGCCAACCGGGCGGCCCGTGATTTGCTGGGCCGTGATCCGACGGGGGTTGATCTGGCCCTGTCCCTGCGCCATCCGACCATACTCGAAGCCATTGACAGGACCCTCCGAGACGGTGAAATCCGGTCCGAAGAAATATCCATGCCCGGTATTATCCGGCAAACCTTTCAATTGCATGTGTCCTTGCTTGAAGATCAGGACGATCCGGATCCGGATCTGGTCGTCATGGTGGTTTTACAGGATATGACAGCGGCCATCCGCGCCGATCAGATGCGGGTTGATTTTGTCGCCAACGCATCCCATGAACTGAGATCACCGTTAAGTGCGATTTTGGGCTTCATTGAAACTCTGCAAGGTCCGGCCCGCAACGATGATCAGGCCCGGATGCGGTTTTTGTCGATCATGCACCGGGAAACGTTGCGTATGTCGCGCCTGATCAATGATTTATTGTCCCTGTCCCGGGTCGAGATTGATGAACACGTCCGCCCGCAATCCCATGTCAATGTGAAAACCATATTGAAAAATGTCCTTGAAATTCTCAGCCCCCAGGCCGAAGCCAAAGGCATGCACTTTGATTTCAATTCCGTTACCTTCAACCCCGAAGACGCGGTCATTGTTCCCGGTGACAGCGATCAGCTTATTCAATTGTTTCGCAACTTGCTGGAAAATGCCATTCATTATGGTTTCAAAGACAGCGAAATCATGATCCGGATCGAACACGCCGCCACAGGCAGCGGCATCATTGTCCGTATCACCGATCAGGGTATTGGCATTGCCAAAGACGACATTCCCCGATTGACCGAACGGTTTTACCGGGTCGATCAGGCGCGTTCCCATCATTCCGAACCGGGTAAAGACGAACCCATCAGCAGCACCGGCCTTGGGCTGGCCATCGTCAAGCACATCCTGCGCCGCCACCGAGGGCGGTTAACGGTGGAAAGCGAACCCGGCGTTGGCAGCACGTTTCAGGTATACCTGCCCACCGTTGACGGAGACTGACCGGATAATTTTCCCGGAGAGTCACAAAACTGTAACATTTCTGTCATAGAAACAGAGTTGCGCAACGACATCTGCTTTAAAAACCAGGGCAATGTCACAAAACTGTAACCGGACCGTCACAAATACGACGCCAAACGCACATAAGGTCCCCGCATTGAACAAACCCAATATGACGAACACCTTATGGAGAAAACAATGTTAAAGAAAACTCTGGCTCTTACTGTCGGCACCTTGATCGGCATCAGCGCCGCTCAATCGGCCAACGCCCAACAAATCAGCATCGTCGGTTCATCGACGGTTTACCCATTCGCCACGGTTGTCGCCGAACAGTTCGGTAAAACCACTTCTTTCAAGACACCGGTTATCGAAAGCACCGGATCCGGCGGCGGATTGAAATTGTTCTGCAAAGGTGTCGGTGATGATACGCCGGATATCACCAACGCATCCCGCGCCATTAAAAAATCCGAAATTGAACGTTGCGCCAAAAATGGCGTCACCGACATTACGGAAATCAAAATTGGTTACGACGGCATTGTTATCGCCAATTCCAAAAAAGCCCCCAAAGCCAAACTGACCAAACGCCAGATTTTTCTGGCTCTGGGGAAAAATGTTCCCGGCCCGGACGGGAAATTGATCGCCAACCCTTATAAAAAATGGAGCGACATCGACAAATCCCTGCCGAACACGAAAATCGAAGTCCTGGGCCCGCCCCCGACATCCGGAACACGGGACGCCTTTGCCGAACTGGCCATGGAAGGCGGTTGCAAAACCTTTAAAGACATCAAGGCATTGAAAAAAACCAACAAGAAAAAATACAAAGCCATCTGCCACGGTGTTCGTGAAGACGGTGCCTATATCGAAGCCGGTGAAAACGACGTGTTGATCGTTAAAAAGCTCGAAGCCAACCCGAAAGCCTTCGGTATCTTCGGCTACAGCTTCCTTGACCAGAACGATGACCAGATTCAGGGCAGCGATGTCAATGGCGTTGCACCGACGTTTGAAAATATCTCCAGCGGCAAATACGGCGTTTCCCGTCCGCTGTTCTTCTATGTCAAAACAGCCCACGTCGGCAAAGTCCCCGGCATGAAAGAATACGTCGCCGAATTCACCAGCGAAAAAGCCTGGGGCGAAGAAGGTTACCTTTCTGACCGCGGCCTGATCCCGATGGGGGATGCGGAACGCAAAAAATACAGAACCGCCGGTGAAAAACTGACCAATAACATCGGCATGTAATCCAGTACGACTTATTATTCCCGGAATGGTCTGTGTGGCCTTCCGGGAATTTTTTTCCATTTTCCTGATAATATTGCCCATAAAATGCCAACAAGCCTTTTTAAAAAAACCGGTAAGACTTTTTTTTCCAAAATTCTTGAGAACCCCATGGAACAAGTCGTTCTGGGTTTTTTGCTGTTGGCCGCCGCCGTTGCCGTTTTGACAACCCTTGGCATTGTCCTGTCGCTGGCCTTTGAAACGCTGCGGTTTTTTGACAAGGTGCCGTTTACGGATTTTCTGTTTGGCCTGACCTGGAGCCCGCAAACCGCACTTCGCGCCGATCAGGTGGCATCGGCCGGACTGTTCGGTGCGGTGCCGTTATTTACGGGAACGTTACTGATATCGGCCATTGCCTTGGGCGTTGCCGTTCCTGTGGGTTTGATGTCGGCGATTTATCTGTCCGAATACGCCACACCGCAAATCCGCAACATCATGAAACCGTTACTGGAAGTTCTGGCAGGGGTGCCGACGGTTGTTTACGGGTTTTTCGCAGCCCTGACCGTGGCTCCGCTGATCCGGGGATTTGGCGAAAATATCGGTCTCGATGCGTCTTCCGAATCGGCGCTGGCGGCGGGTCTGGTCATGGGCATCATGATCATTCCGTTCATTTCGTCCCTCAGTGACGATGTTCTGAACGCCGTTCCGCAATTGTTGCGTGACGGATCATTGGCGTTAGGATCAACCAAATCGGAAACCATTGTCAACGTGGTTATACCGGCGGCTTTTCCGGGCATTGTCAGCGGCGTTTTACTGGCCGCTTCCCGGGCCATTGGCGAAACCATGATTGTGGTGATGGCGGCGGGTTTATCCGCCAATCTGACCATCAACCCGCTCGAAGCGGTGACCACGGTAACCGTACAAATCGTCACATTGTTGGTCGGCGACCAGGAATTCGACAGTGCGAAGACGTTATCGGCATTTGCATTGGCGCTGACGCTGTTCATTATCACGCTGGCACTGAATGTCATTGCCCTGAAAGTTGTCCGAAAATACCGGGAACAATACGAATGATTTTACCTGCTCCACCTCTGAACGGCGACCGTATGAAAAAAAGATTCCGTAAAGAACGGCGTTTCAAGTTCTATGGCATATTGGCCCTTTCGTTTTCGCTTTTGGCTATGGTTGCGCTATTTTCAACCATCATTGACAAAGGCGTCGGCGCCTTCAGGCAAACTTCGATAACGCTTGATATCACGTTGGATCAGGACGCTATTGATCCGGAAAAAACCGCGCTGCGGAAAACGCTGGCAGCGGCGGATTACAACACACCCGTCAAAAAGGCCCTGAGGGCATTATTTCCGGACGTGAAAAAACGGAAATCAAAACGCAGGCTTTATAAACTCGTCAGTTCCGGCGCGGCCTATGATTTGAGAAAAGCGGTCCTTGAAAACCCCAAATTGATCGGCACTACCTTTGCCATGGCTTTTCCCGCCAGCGCCGATGTCGACCTTTATATCAAATCGCAAGCGCAGGACAGCACACAGATTTCTTCGGATCAAGCGGGCTGGATCAAAAAACTGCAATCGTCGGGACGTATAGAGACCGGGCTCAACTGGCGGTTCTTTACATCCGGCGATTCCAGAAACCCGGAACTGGCCGGTATTCTGGGCGCCCTTGTGGGATCAATCCTGACCATGGCCGTAACGTTGGGATTGTCTTTTCCCATTGCCGTTGCGGCGGCCGTCTATCTGGAAGAATTCGCCGGGGACAACCGTTTTACCCGCTTGATTGAAGTCAACATCAACAATCTGGCTGCCGTACCATCCATTGTTTTCGGTTTATTGGGATTGTCGGTGTTTCTGAATTTTTTCGGGCTGCCCCGTTCGGCCCCCCTGGTCGGTGGTATGGTGTTGGCGTTAATGACATTACCGACCATTATTATCGCAGCCAGGGCATCCCTGAAAGCGGTGCCACCATCCATCCGCCACGCCGCCCTGGGCTTGGGTGCGACGAAACTGCAAACGGTGCTTCATCACGTGTTACCGCTGGCATTGCCGGGAATTCTAACCGGTGCCATTATCGGCATGGCACAGGCGCTGGGCGAAACGGCGCCGTTGCTGATGATCGGCATGGTCGCCTTCATCGTTGATATCCCGGCGTCATTCACCGATGCGGCGACGGCCTTGCCGGTACAGATTTATCTATGGGCCGACAGCCCGGAACGGGCCTTTGTGGAAAAAACATCCGGGGCCATCATTGTCTTGCTGGCTTTTCTGATCAGTATGAATGCCCTGGCCCAATGGCTGAGAAAGAAATTTGAAATTAAATGGTAAACTTAGATATGAATAACGTATCCGAAACCACACCGCCGATAAAAATCGCAGCGAAAAATGTCGATGTCTATTACAACGACAAACAGGCCCTGTATGACATCGGTTTTGATATACCCGAACGCGAAGTGACCGCGTTAATCGGCCCTTCGGGATGCGGCAAATCAACGTTTTTGCGATCCATCAACCGCATGAACGACACCATTGAAAGTTGCCGGATGTCCGGCGAAATTCTGTTTGACGGCAAAAACATTCTGGAAATGGATACCAATGTGGTTGAGTTGCGCGCCCGTATCGGCATGGTCTTTCAAAAACCCAATCCTTTTCCGAAATCCATTTTCGACAATGTCGCCTATGGTCCGATTATTCACAATCTGTGTCCGACAAAAACCGATCTTGAAGAACGCGTCACGACAAGCCTGCAAAAAGCAGGACTTTGGGACGAAGTCAAAGACAGGCTGACTTCACCGGGAACCGGTTTATCAGGCGGGCAACAGCAACGGTTATGCATTGCCCGGGCCATCGCGGTCGAGCCGGAAGCGATTTTGATGGACGAGCCCTGTTCCGCCCTTGACCCCATTGCCACAGCCCGGATCGAAGAGCTGATCGACGAGCTTAGCAATAACTTCACCATCGTCGTCGTTACCCATTCCATGCAACAGGCGGCACGGGTTTCACAGAAAACAGCATTTTTCCACCTCGGAAAACTGGTTGAATTCGGACCAACAGACCATATTTTCACAAGCCCCGATGACGAACGTACACAAGGTTATATTACCGGACGCTTTGGCTAGATTTCTGGATTTAAGGAACGCATGATGACTGGAACACATATCGTCAAATCATTTGATGAAGACCTGAAACGGCTTGATAACATCATCGCTGAAATGGGTGGCCTTGCCGAAGTGGCTTTGGCATCATCCATCGAAGCCATGATAAAACGTGATCGCAGTCTGGCCGAAAAAATAATCCGTGATGACAAGCGCATTGATGAGTTGGAACAACGCATTGATGACCTGACCATTTCCATGCTGGCCTTGCGCCAGCCCATGGCCGAAGATTTACGCATCGTCATAACCGCGCTCAGAACCGCCAGCATTATCGAACGCATCGGAGACTATGCAAAAAACATCGCCAAGCGCACCATCGCGCTGACGCAATCACCACCGACCGGACCGAGCCGCACCATTGCCCGCATGGGCACGTTGGTTCAGGGCATGATCAAGGATGTGCTGGATGCCTACGCCACCAGAGACGCCGAAAAAGCGGAAATCGTCCGTGGCAGCGACGAAGAAGTGGACGCGCTGCACACCAGCCTGTTCCGGGAATTATTGACCTATATGATGGAAGACACCCGCCATATCACATCATCGGCCCATTTATTGTTCATCGCCAAAAACATTGAACGGATGGGCGATCACGCCACCAATATTGCCGAGAACGTTTATTTTCTGGTCGAAGGCCACATGCCCGAAGACAAACGCCCGAAAGGCGACACTTCCAGTTTCACGGTTCTGACATCGGATGACATCCCTGATGCATCCGGTTCGCCCGACGATGATGAAAGTTAAACCATGTCAAAGCCACATATCCTGATCATCGAAGACGATCCGGCGATTATTGAATTGCTGCGCTATAATCTGGAAAACAACGGCTTTCAGATCAGCATCGCAACAGACGGCGAAACCGGTGTCACCGCAAGCCTTGAAGGCCCGCTGGATCTGATTATCCTTGATTTGATGTTGCCGTTGATTTCCGGATTGGAAGTCTGTCGGCAAATCCGCATGTCACCGGTGACAAAACATTTGCCCCTGATCATGTTAACGGCCAAAGGCGAAGAGCATGACCGTATCCTTGGCCTTGACAGCGGTGCCGATGATTATGTGGTCAAACCGTTTTCACCACCTGAGTTGATATCACGTATCCATGCCCTGTTACGGCGCACACAAAGCCTGAGCACCGAAAATGAATTGTCCTTTGCCGATATCGTCATCAACCTGGATCGCCACCGGGTCGAACGGGCCGGACGCAACATCCATCTTGGTCCCACGGAATTCCGGCTATTAAAAGCCTTGATGGAAAAACCGGGCCGGGTCTATTCCCGGGAACTGTTGCTGGATAAAGTCTGGGGCCGGGACATTTACGTCGAAGCCCGCACCGTTGACGTTCACATCCGCCGCCTGCGCAAAGCGTTAAACGTAGACGGCGAAGATGACCTGATCCGCACCGTCCGTGCCGCCGGGTACGCCATTGATATGAAATAATAAAATCTTTGGAAAGTAAGCCTTTGTTAAGGGCTTTACGCCATAAATCAATAACCGGAGCACTGTAACAGCAAGCTGGTTTTACATGCCAAATCGCCATTTCACATATTTGCGCCTGCTGGCACGAATGCGGCGTTTGCTTCGGAACGATCATTTAATCCTGCCCTTGCTTTCCATTGTTATCGGTCTGGTGACGGGTCATGCGATCATTGCTTTCAGGGAAAGTATTACTTTTTTCCAATGGCTGGGCTTTGGCTCGGGCACGAAAGAGTTTTATCAATACGCCGAGACGCTGCCCGGATGGCTGATTGTTCTGGTGCCAACGGTCGGCGGCTTGCTGGTCGGACTGTATTTGAAATTCATCATGCCCGGCGGAAAACCGCAAGGCATCGCCCATGTCATCGAAGCGTCTGCCTTGCGCGGCGGCTGGATGTCATCCCGAACCGGGTTCCATTCTGCTGTTGTCAGCGCGCTTTCCTTAGGTAGCGGTGCCTCCGTCGGCCGCGAAGGTCCGGCCGTTCATTTGGGCGCATCATTGGGGGCTTGGTGTGCACGCCGACTTCATTTGTCACGGTCATTATCGCGCACTTTGCTGGGGTGTGGTGTGTCCGCCGCCGTTGCCGCATCTTTTAACGCACCCATTGCCGGTGCCTTGTTCGCCAGTGAAGTGGTGATCGGTCATTATGCGCTCCGGGCCTTTGCCCCGATTGTCATATCCAGCGTCGCCGCCACCGCCGCAAGCCAAGCCTATTTTGGCGACTTTGCCGCCTTTGAAATCACACCCGGGTTTATCGCTTCATATTGGGAATTTCCGGCCTTCTTTGGCTTGGGACTGGTCGCCGGAATAACAGCCATAATCTTGATGAAAAGCACCGATTTAATGGCCGAACTTGCCGAAAAAAGTCCGGTACCGGACATTTTAAGACCAGCTCTGGCCGGGTTTGTCGTGGGCATGATCGCGCTTTTTTACCCGCAAATTCTGGGCGTTGGTTACAGCGCTACCGAAGCCGCGTTAATGGTCAATTTCACACTGATAACCCTGATCGGCATCGGCATTGCCAAAATTCTGGCCACAGCCATATCGCTGGGCTGGGGTTTTGGCGGCGGCGTATTCAGCCCGTCACTGGTGATAGGGGCCATGACCGGCGGGGCTTATGGCATTCTTGCCACCATGGTGTTTCCGGAATTATCGTCCGGCCCGGAAGCCTACACCCTGATCGGGATGGGGGCCGTTGCCGCCGCTGTATTGGGTGCGCCCATATCGACAACCCTGATCGTTTTCGAATTAACCAGTGATTTCACGATGACGCTGGCTGTGATGACGGCTGTGATTGTCGCATCCGAACTGGTCAGGGCCAGTCAAATGCGATCATTTTTCCACAACCAGCTTAAAAACCGGGGCATTGATTTACGCAGCGGTTTCGAAGCGGAAATTTTGAATAAAATCCCTATTAAAAATATTATGACTTCGGACCACATCCCGGTGGGCTGCGACGTAAACCTTGAAAAACTGCGCGCCCGTTTGCAAAAATCCAGAATGGGCGAACTGTTTGTGGTTGATCAGGACGGTCATTTGAAAGGCACCATTACGTTGTCCGATTTATCCGAATCGGCCTTTGACCATGGTTTTGATGAACTGGTCAACGCGCTGGATGTGGCCCGTCTGCACCCGCCATTTTTAACCAAAGACAGCCATCTGGAAGACGCCATCCGTGTCATGGAAGAAAGCCATGAAGACCATATTGCCGTGGTCGATAATCATGAAAACATGAAATTCATCGGCTGCATCCATCACCACGATGTGATGAATGCCTATAACCGGGCCTTGCTTGAAAGCCGCCACGAAGAACACGGAGACTGATTTTTTTAGCGGCCCCGGGCGGGCGCACTTTTCTCTGCATTTTTCTCCCAATCTTTCTCTGTCAATTTTCAGCCATGACACAAGCCAACACACGGGTCGAAAATTCGCATGTTGACTGATTAGGACAAATGTCCTAATTTTATTTAAAGGGGATATTTTATGACGGCCATGGAAACCCGCCAACACATCGTAGAACAGTCTGACCGGCTTTTTTATCAGCACGGGTTTGAGCACACGTCGTTCGCACATCTGGCCGACGCCGCCGGAATTTCGCGCGGCAATTTTTATTATCACTTCAAAACCAAGGACGACATTCTGGGTGCCGTGATCCGGTTTCGCATGGATAAAACCAAAAACATGCTCAAACAGTGGGAAGAAAAAACCACCGATCCGGAGCAAAGGATTCTGGATTTTATCCATATCCTGCTTACAAACCGGGCCTTGATCAAACGGTACGGTTGCCCGGTCGGGACCCTTAATACGGAACTTCTGAAACTGGGTCATAACGGATCAACCCATGCCAGAAAGATATTCACCCTGTTCAGAACGTGGCTGAAAAAACAATTTACCTTGCTTGGGCACGGGGAAAATGCCGATCAATTGGCCATGCATCTTCTATCGCAAAGTCAGGGTGTTGCCACACTGGCAAGTGCCTATCATGACGAAAAATTCATCAAACAGGAAGTCCGGCGCATGGGTGACTGGATTCAATCATTACAAAGGGAATAGAATGTTTATTGTATTATTGAAATTCTCGGACAACAAAAATCAGGCCAAACGATTCATGGAAGTCCACAACGCATGGATCAAACAGGGTTTTGATGACGGTGTGTTTTTATTGACCGGAAGTCTTGCAGGCGGTGCCGGCGGCGCGGTCATGGCCGATAACACGACCCTTGATGATTTAAAAAACCGCATCCATGATGACCCTTTTGTCAGAGAAAGTGTGGTCCGTCCTGAAATTATTGAAATCACGCCCGGCAAAGTGGACCCCCGCTTGCAATTCCTGTTGGCATAAAAGGAGCCAATTCATGAGCCAAACCATCATCGCCGAAGACGGCAGCAAACGTTGCCAGTGGTGCGGAACCGTACCGGAATTTTTGCCCTATCACGACAACGAATGGGGATACCCGGTCAGCGACGATCAACGGTTGTTTGAAAAACTTTGTCTGGAAAGTTTTCAGTCGGGGCTAAGCTGGCGCACCATCCTTGCCAAGCGGGAAAATTTCAGAAAAGCGTTCGATCAATTTGATTTTAACAAGGTCGCCCGCTTTGACGACAAAGATGTCGAACGATTACTGAATGACAAAGGCATCGTCCGTCACCGCGGCAAGATCGAAGCGGTCATCAACAATGCCAAACGCGCCCGGGAAATGGTTGCCAAACATGGTTCCATTGCCGCCTACGTCTGGCGGTTTGAACCGGACGCCGATGATCTGGCGGCACCGCAATCGGCATCGACGTCAGATCAGTCCATTGCCCTTTCGAAACAGCTTAAAAAACTGGGCTGGAAATTCGTCGGTCCGACCACGGTCTATGCCTTTATGCAGGCCATGGGGCTGATCAATGATCACGTCCATGACTGCATCATCCGGGGCAAGGTTGAAAAAGCCCGCGACAAGTTCCGGCGCCCAACCTGACAGCATCAACCTGAAATCATATAAAGCGTCCTTTGTGAATTAATTGAACGACGTTCAATAAAAATCTTGATTTCTGAAATTCATTGGATTATATTTTGAACACTGTTCAATTAAATTGACTGTAAGGACACCGAAATGGCCCGCAGATCGGATCACAGCCGCGACGAACTTTATGATATCGCCCTGAATGCGGCGAAAACCATCATTGAAAAAGACGGCCTTGACGCCTTGACGGCCCGCAATGTGGCCGATGCCATCGGTTATTCACCGGGGACACTTTACAATCTGTTTGACAATCTTAACGGCTTGATCCTGCGTTTAAATAGCCGCACACTGGACAGCCTTTACGCGGCACTGAATGCCATTCCCCGGCAAAACAATCCTGAAAAAGATATCCGGGCTTTACTGGACGGCTATCTGGGTTTCCTTGAAACCTCTCCTCATTTGTGGCGCGCGTTGTTTGAACACACCCTGCCCGCCGGAGAAAGTCTTCCTGAATGGTATACGCTGAAAATCGACAGGCTTATGGCGTTAATCGCATCAACATTGTCGCCCATATTCAAGAACCCGGACGGGACCGAAGCGGACCGGGCGGCGCGCATTCTGTGGGCCAGCCTGCACGGTATTTGTTCACTGTCCGACACCGGAAAACTGGACGTTGTCACCACCCAGACCGTTGGCGAAATGGCCGAAAGTCTGGTCACACACTTTGTTGCCGGACTGAAAATCAAAGGCACCGAACCGCGCGGAACATCATCATGACGATCCTTAAACCCCGCCCCCTGCCGAACCTGAAAACGGTCACGTTGGGCGGCCAGCAATTCTGGCAGGACCGGGATATCCATGCCGGTTGGCGTATTCAGGAAAATATTTTGACCGGGCACTGCCGTCTGCTTGACCCCGAAAACAAACGGATCGCTTGGGGGCATTACAAAACATGCACATCCGGGCTGGAAAAAATACGGCATAACCCCCGAATTCATCAACTGAGCCGCCATGCCGTGCTGCTCATTCACGGCATTGGCCCATCGCCACGGCCTTTTAAAAAAATGCAGAGCGCCCTCGCCGAAGCCGGATTTGAAGCCATCCCGGTTCATTACCCAAGTACTTTCAACACCATTGAATGCCACGCCCGATCATTGACCGGGTTGCTGAACAGGATAGAAGGGATTGATCAGGTTTCCTTTGTAACCCACAGCATGGGCGGACTTGTCCTCTGTGAAGCGCTGTCCTGTGAACCCTATTGGCGCGAAAATATCCGCATCAACCGAACCGTAATGATTGCCCCGCCCAATCAAGGATCAGTGATGGCCGGGTTATTGAAAAATGTGCCTTTATATCAATTCCTGTACGGCGAACCGGGACAACAACTCACCCCCCGGGCCGCCCGGAAAAGACCGGAGTTTCCAGATATTCCATTGATGATTATCGCAGGCGGCAAACAGAACCGGCACGGCTTCAATCCGTTTTTGCAAGGCGATAATGACGGCATGGTAAAAGTTTCCGAAACCCGTCTCGGCGATATCAAGCCATCGGTCATTATTCCGGCCCTGCATGCCACCCTTTGCAAACATCCGGAGACCATCCGCCACACCCTGAATTTTCTGAAACTAGGCAAATCGCCACCCCGGACAAATTCTTACACCCTTTCGCAAACAGCAGACGAAACCAGATAACGCCAGATAAGGAACACGTCATGAGCGACAATCAAATCCACCTTTTGAAGACCGGACGGTTTCTGCCGTTATTCGTCACACAGGCCGTCGGCGCGTTAAACGACAATCTGTTCAAAACGGCATTGATGTTTCTGGTCACATACCGCATTGCCGTTGAAGCCGGACTGAACGGGCAAATCATCGTCAACGCGGCGGCGGGAATATTTATTTTGCCGTTCTTCCTGTTTTCGGCGACCGCCGGACAACTGGCCGACAAGCATGAAAAATCCAACATGATCCGCTGGATCAAATTCGCCGAGATTGTCATTATGGGGCTTGGGGCGGTCGGATTCTGGATGGGGGATGCCTATTTTCTGATGGCTGTTTTGTTTTTGATGGGGACCCAATCGGCATTTTTCGGACCTTTAAAATATGCGATTTTGCCAGATCACCTCAACAAGGACGAGTTGATCGGCGGCAATGCCCTGATCGAGGCCGGAACATTTCTGACCATTTTACTGGGCACCATCGTCGGCGGCTCGCTGATCCTGCTGGATAACGGCACGTTCCTGGTCACCGTGGCCATCATCGGCTTTGCCGTCATTGGATTTTTGGCCAGCCTGAAAATCCCGAAAGCACAAGCCCCGTCCCCGGAATTGAAAATCAACCTGAATTTTTTAAGCGAAACATGGCGCATTGTCGGTTATGCCCGCACGCACAAAGACCTGTTTCTATCCATCCTCGGTATTTCATGGTTCTGGTTGGTGGGGGCGAAATTTCGGCCAAATACGTGCCCTTTGCGGCCCTTGCCATGATCGGTTTCATCGTCGATCTTTATTTTGCCAGCCGCAGTTTACCTTTGCCGTCGCCTGACGCGCTCACCGGCGTCATGGCATTCATGGCGCAAATCAACAATATCCGCATCATTATGGATTTACTGGGCGTTTCCGTATCGGGCGGGCTTTTGTTCGCGGTCTTTCTGCCCGGACAACTGACTTTTGCTGTCGATACGTTCATGGCCAAACGCTGGTTCATGAAACGCTTTATGGCGGTCGCCGACGCTTTGCCGGTTGATCCAACCAATCCGATGACGATGAAGTCCCTGATCAAGGCGGTCAGGGGCGGCAAACGTTGCGTGATATTCCCTGAAGGCAGATTAACGGTAACTGGGGCCTTGATGAAAATATTCGAAGGTCCCGGCATGATTGCCGATAAAGCGGACGCGCCGTTGGTTCCGGTACGCATTGATGGTGCCCAGTACACACCTTTCTCAAGACTGCGCGGCAAACTGCGTCTGCGCTGGTTTGCAAAAATTACCATCACCATCATGCCGCCGCAAAAGTTTGATATCCCGGATGATATCGTGGGCGGCGCCCGCCGCGCCATGATCGGAGCCAAACTTTATGACGTCATGAGCGACATGGTGTTTCAGACCTGTGATCACCGTATGACGCTTTTTTCCGCATTGCTGGACGCCAGAAAAATTCATGGCGGCAGGCAACCCATTGTCGAAGACGGCGAACGCCAGCCGGTCAGCTATAACCGTTTGCTGACGGCATCGATGGTGATGGGCAAACATCTGTCACGGATTACCGATAAAGGCGAATACGTTGGTGTGTTGCTGCCCAATTCCGTTGCCGCGGCTTCAACATTTTTCGCCCTGCAGGCCTTTGGCCGGGTTCCGGCCATGCTTAATTTTTCAAGCGGAACCAAAAACATGCTCTCCGGCATCGAAACAGCCAAAATAAAAACCGTGCTGACATCCAGACGGTTTATAGAGGCGGCAAAACTTGAAACCACCGTGGAACAGCTGGCAAATCATGCCGTCATCGTCTATCTGGAAGACATCAAATCCCGCATCTGCCTGTTCGATAAATTATCAGGCGTCCTTGGCCGTTGTTTCGCCCGCCGCATCCTCTGCAAACTGAATATTGCCCCCGATGATCCGGCGGTGGTGCTGTTCACGTCCGGGTCTGAAGGCACGCCAAAAGGTGTCGTTCTCAGCCACAGCAACCTGTTGGCAAACCGCTATCAGCTTGGTGCCAGCATTGACTTCAACCCAACGGACAAAGTCTTTAACGCATTGCCGATGTTCCATTCCTTCGGCTTGATGGGTGGTACGTTATTGCCGATACTGTCCGGCATCAAAACGTTTTTATACCCGTCGCCACTGCATTACCGCATCGTCCCGGCGCTGGTTTATGACAGCAACGCCACCATCATGTTTGGCACCGATACATTTTTTTATCCGGTTACGCCCGCATAGCCCTTGCCTATGATTTTTACAGCGTGCGGTATATTTTTGCCGGTGCGGAAAAAGTCAAACCCGAAACCGGCTTGAAAAAGTCCCCGGCATTGATCACGGCGGCCGCCTGATCGTCAAAGGCCCCAACGTCATGCTGGGCTACCTTAAAAGTGACGCCCCCGGTGTCCTTGAGAAAACCGAAATCCACACCTATGACACCGGGGATATTGTAACCATTGACGAAGACGGTTTTATCACCATTCAGGGACGGGCCAAACGGTTTGCCAAAATCGCCGGTGAAATGGTGTCTTTGACCGCCGTTGAAGGCTATGCCCATCATGTCTGGCCGGATCACATGCACGCGGTCATCAGCATAGCCGACGCTCGCAAAGGTGAACAATTGATTTTGATGACCGACAACTCCGAAGCCGAACGATCAGAATTGCTGGAATATGCAAAAAACCAAGGTATCACCGAATTGATGATCCCCAAAACCCTTCATATCATGGATAGTCTGCCGGTGTTGGCGACCGGAAAACTGGATTATGTCGCCCTGCAAAATCTGGCAACCGGCATCATCCAATAATTTTTTGACTGACCCTTTGTTAAGGCGTGTATTCGGTTTGTTTCATGGTATAAAGTGCCTATGACCGATGCCTTTGACCCGTTTGATTTATCCCGTCCGCCGGAACCGGCCCCTGCGCAAGCCAGCACCCCGAGGCACCCGATCGTGGACGCGGAAAGTTATCTGAAAACGCTCAATGCCAGCCAGCGACTGGCGGTGGAAACCACCGACGGCCCGGTGTTGGTTCTGGCCGGGGCCGGTACCGGAAAAACCCGCGTTCTGACGACCCGGCTTTCGCATATATTGCTGCAGGGCAAAGCCAAACCGTGGCAGGTTCTGGCCGTCACATTCACCAACAAGGCGGCCAAAGAAATGCGTGAACGCGTCGCCGGATTATTGGGCGGCGACGTCGAAGGCTGGTGGATCGGAACCTTTCACGCATTGGCGGCACGGATTTTGCGCCGCCATGCCGAAATTGTCGGGCTCAGGCCCGATTTCACCATCCTTGATACCGATGATCAAATCCGTCTGGTGAAACAGTTTCTTGCCGCCTATGACGTTGATGACAAACGCTGGCCGGCCCGGGTTGTGGTCGGCATCATTCAACGCTGGAAAGACCGGGGACTGACCCCCGATCAGGTTCCCAAATCCGATGCCGAGGATGTCGCCGAAGGCCAGGTTCTGAACATCTACAAAGACTATCAGCAACGCCTTGCGGTCCTTAATGCCGCCGATTTCGGTGATTTGCTATTGCATTCGTTGACATTGTTCAAAAACAATCCCGAAATCCTGTCCGATTACCAGCGCCGTTTTAAATACCTGTTGGTGGATGAATATCAGGACACCAATGTATGCCAGTATTTGTGGCTCAGATTGCTGGCGCAAAGCCATCACAACATTTGCTGTGTCGGCGATGATGACCAGTCGATTTATTCGTGGCGCGGGGCCGAAGTTGGCAATATTCTTAAATTCGAACAGGATTTCCCGGGTGCCGAGATCGTCCGTCTTGAACAGAATTACAGATCGACCCCGCATATTCTGGCTGCCGCGTCCGGGTTGATCGCCAACAATCAGGGGCGGCTTGGCAAAACATTGTGGACCGATATCAATGACGGTGAAAAAGTCATCGTCCGGGGCGTCTGGGACGGCGACGAAGAAGCCCGCTATGTGGGTGATGAAATCGAAAGCCTGCAATCGAAAAAGCAATCCCTGAATGATATGGCGGTGCTGGTGCGCGCCGGGTTCCAGACCCGGGAATTTGAAGAACGCCTGATCACTTTGGGTATTCCCTACCGCGTGCTGGGCGGTTTAAGATTTTACGAACGCCTTGAAATCAGGGACGCCATTGCCTACCTGCGCGTGGTTCGTCAACCGGACGATGATCTGGCGTTCGAGCGCATCGTCAATTTACCGAAACGCGGTCTGGGCGATGCCACCCTGCAAACGGTGCATTCATTTGCCCGCGCCCAACGCATATCGTTGACGGCGGCGATCACACGGTTGCTGGAAACCGATGAATTACGCCCGGCGGCACGGCGGACCCTGGCCGAATTGATGACCGATTTTTCAAGGTGGCGGGGTTTGATCGACCTGATCCCCCATTCCCAACTGGCCGGGCAAGTGCTTGATGAAACCGGCTACACCACCATGTGGCGACAAAGCAAGGCACCGGAAGCGCCGGGGCGGCTGGATAATTTAAAAGAACTGATCGTCGCCATGGAAGATTTCGCCAGCCTTGACGAATTTCTTGAGCACGTCAGTCTGGTAATGGACAACGAGCAAAACCCAGATGATGACAAAGTCACCCTGATGACCCTGCACGGGGCCAAGGGGCTGGAATTTGATACGGTGTTTCTGCCCGGATGGGAAGACGGCATCTTTCCCCATCAGCGCGCCCTTGATGACGGCGGATCGGGCGGACTGGAAGAAGAGCGCAGGCTGGCCTATGTGGGACTGACCCGGGCCAAGGTCAGGGCTTATATCAGTTTTGCCGCCAACCGCCGGGTTTACGGTCAATGGCAAAGCGCGATGCCGTCCCGGTTTATTGATGAATTGCCCGGCGATCATATCCAGCGCATGCAAACGGCGGGCATGCAAGAGGGAGAAGCCAACGGATTTGACAACGGGGCGACTTTTTTTCCGAACGCCATGCGCCGTCCGGTCAACCGCCGCCAGCGATTGGGCAACGAAGCCACTTTCACACCAAAGCCCGGCCCGGGGGATCACAAAAGAAGCGAGCGCATTTTCCACCAAAAATTCGGCTACGGCACCATTCTCGCCATTGATGGCGACAAGCTGGATATCCAGTTTGAAAAAGCGGGCCGCAAAAAAGTCATGTCCAGCTTCGTTAAAAAACCATGACCGGTTCAGCGGACAACAACCGGGTTCTGCCCGCCATGTGGCGCCTTGAAACCCGCGTTGGCGAAAAATTCCGTGAAGATGCCGAAAATTTATTCGAAGACGGATCCGTGTCCCTGTCCAGCTTTAAAAGCGAATTCACGGAAGAATGGCGGATCGAAGCATTTTACACATCCCCACCCGGTGAAAGCCGGATCAGACAGTGCCTTAATGACATTGCTGGTGAAGACGTCCCTTTGACCATAGAGGCCATCCCTGAAAAAGACTGGTTGCAGGAAAACCGGAATAATTTCCCGGCCCTTGAGATCGGGCGATTTTATATCCATTCCAGCCATCTTCCGCCATCAAGGCGGCACAATTTTTCACTTAGGTTGAATGCGGCGACGGCTTTTGGCTCCGGCGAGCACGCCACCACATCGGGCTGTTTGACCGCGCTTCAGGATTTGGCGAAATGCAAAAAAATATCAAACGCCCTTGATATGGGGTGCGGATCGGGGATATTGGCTTTGACCATGGCCTCGCTTTGGCGCGCACCTGTTGTGGCATCCGATATTGATCCGGAAGCCATGCGGGTCACAGCCCGGAATGCACGGAACAACCACCTCCACACACTTATCCGGGCCACATCGGGCACAGGCTACGCATCCCCGGCCGTTCAAAACAATGCGCCCTATGATCTGATTGTCAGCAATATACTTGCTAATCCATTATGCAAACTGGCCCCTTCGCTGTCATCAGCATTGCGCCCGAAACAACGGGGCGGCGGCAACATTGTTTTATCAGGATTACTTGTCAAAGACGGCGCCAAAGTGATCGCCGCTCACCGGCGGTTTGGATTTAAACCGGTAAAACGCTATATAGAGGACGGTTGGTTAACGCTCTGCATGGAACGATAAAAGTCAATGCGTGGTTTGATTTATTTTAATTTCGCGGGCCTGATCCTGGCCGGTGCCTATACCGGTTTTTTCACCACATCGGGCCGGTTCGCCTGGATGGGAGCGCTGGCTACGGGTTTTTACCTGATCGCCCTCAGCATCCCGGTTTTTTCCGAATACATATCACTGGGCAACAGTTTCCGTGACATTGAAAACCAGCAACTGTCAAAACAACGGGAAAAATACATGCCGCCCCCCAAACAACAGGTCTTTACAGCAGAGCAAATCCGACCCCGTTTCAGGAAAACCAGACCCTTGATCAAAGCCCTTGTCCTCAGTCTGCTGGCGACGGGATTGCTGGCATATGATTATTGGGACTGGATTCAAAACCCGCCGGTCATTAAAACCGGTAACCAGAACATCAGCAATTTTTAAGGTCCAGTTTAAAGGCAAAGCAATGAACCGCAAACAAAGACGGCTTCAGGAAAAAGCGGCCAAAAAAAATGCTCAGGGCAAAATGTCCCCGGGCCTATCCATTCAGCAGCAACTGCAAATGGCCGCCGGATTTTTTCAGGAAAACCGTTTTGCCGAAGCCGGGCGTTGTTTACAGGGGATTTTGAAAAAAATTCCAGCCCAGCCCGACGCCCTGCATTTATCGGGACTGATCCATTTGAAATCCGGCGATTTCGCCAAGGCCGGGACCTGTTTTGAAAAAATTTGCACCGATGATCCGGGCAATATTCATGTCCTCAACCTGTTGGGCGTTTCCCTGAATAAACAGGGACAATTCACCAAGGCAGTCCCGGTTTTTGAAAAATTGTTAAGCCTAAACCCACGGCATATTGACGGCCATTTCAACCTTGGCAACGCGTTTAAAGAACTGGGCCAGTTTGATCAGGCCTGTAAACATTACCGTCAGGCCGTGGAATTCGAGCCCCGGTTTGCCGACGCCTTGTTTAATCTGGGACTGGTCTATAAAGCCCTTGAACGTCCCCATGACGCCATTGAATGCTACCGCAAATGCCTTGCGCTTGAACCCGGCAATCCTGAAGTTCTGACCAGTCTCGGCAACGCAGAAATGGCCGCCAACCGTCCGGGTGACGCCATCAAAAGCCACAACAAAGCCCTTGAAGCAGCGCCTGAATATGTTGAAGCCTGGAACAATCTGGGCAGCGTTTTAACCCACCAGAGACAATATGATGACGGCGAAAAAGCCATCAACCGTGCCCTTCAACTGGCCCCCAAAGATACCCGCCTGATGGATAATCTGGGCATTTGCCAACACAAATCCGGCAAATTGGAAGATGCCATTGCCACATTCCGGCGCGCCCTTGAGATCGACCCCGATAACGCCAAAATCCATTTTGATCTGGGGTTAAGCTTGCTTCACGCCGGACGATTGCTTGAAGGCTGGCCGGAATGGGAATGGCGCTGGCAAGTGGATGGCCTTGGTCTGGCTGAAAATGATTATCCCATGCCCCGCTGGAACGGTGAAAAGACCGGCGGCAAATCCATTCTTGTGCATTCGGAACAGGGCTTTGGCGATACGTTTCAGTTTATCCGCCTGACCCGGGCGTTAAAACAAATGGGCTTTCAAATTATTGTCCGCTGTCACGCCGCCATCATTCCGGTTCTGAAAACAATGGATGCCATCGAACAGGTCATCACCGACAACGACCCCGTTCCGGATACGGATTTTCACGTACCGTTAATGAGCTTGCCGTTATTATTGAACGTATCGGAAAACAACATCCCGGCGGACATCCCCTATCTGTACGCGCCCGCAGAAACCGCTGAGCGCTGGCAATCCAGACTGGCAGGCGATAAAAACCGCAAAGTCGGACTGGTCTGGAGCGGCAATCCGGATCAGGAAAACGACCACAACCGCTCCATGCCTGTAGATTTTTTAAGACCCTTGCTGGAGACCGAAGGCGTTTCCTTTTACAGCCTGCAAGTGGGCGCACGCGGGCAGGATTTAGCCCCGGAAATATCGCAAAAATTTACCGATTTATCAGGTGATCTGACGGATTTCGGCGAAACCGCAGGCGTTTTATCCGCCCTTGATTTACTGATTTCGGTGGATACCGGGCCGTTACATCTGGCCGGGGCCATGGGAATAGAGGCGTGGGGGATGCTGGCCCGCGTCCCCGATTGGCGCTATTTGATGGAAGGCGAACGCATCGACTGGTACCCGAGCCTGAAATTTTTCCGCCAACCCGACCACGGTGACTGGGAAAGTGTTATCCATCAGGTAAAAACCGCTTTGGGGGATTTGCCGGAAAACTGATCCAGATCAATGAGCTTACATTTTTATTGCCGTAAAGTCAGCTTCCCAGGCTGCAATCCAAAGGGAAGCCAACATGAAACCAGTCAACGGATCCTGCGAATTGACACTGACCGGCAACGAACGGTTTTTCAAAGACAGTGAAATCATCGTATCAAAAACCGACCTGAAAGGGCATATAACCTATGCCAATGATGTCTTCCTGCACATCGCCGGGTACACGGAGCAGGAAACCATCGGCAAACCCCACAGCATCATCCGTCATCCCGCGATGCCACGCGCCGTTTTTAAATTGTTATGGGATACGATTTCTTCAGGCAATGAAATTTTTGCCTACGTCATCAACCGGGCAAAAAACGGTGACCATTATTGGGTCATGGCCCACGTCACGCCCAGTTATGATCCGTCCGGAAAAATGATTGCTTACCATTCATCCAGAAGGGTGCCTGACAGGAAAATCGTCGAAGGCACCATCATCCCGCTTTACCAGATGTTGCAGGACGAGGAAAACAAACATAACAACCGCAAGGACGGCATGAACGCATCCGTTGGCTTGCTGCTTGAGATTTTGTCAGGACGCAATATCACCTATGACGAATTCATCCTGACGTTATAGCACGTCACTGCGGCGGTTTTCGTGCGGCAAGTATTTTTTCAACGTCAGGTTTGATATCTGCCGCTATTTCCCCGGCCACCCGGCTTAACCCCTGTGCCGTCAAATGGACGCTGTCGGTGAAATATTTGGCCCTTGGCTGTAAAGCGCTACGGCTCCATTTTTCCAGATCAATGACCTGAAGTTTGTGCGTTTCGGCCATCTTTCTCAAGGCAAGGTTATATTGTTCGGACAACCGCGCCAACACATAGGGATTGGTGGTAAATTCCGGAAGATGGCCTTTTTTCAACGCCTCAGGCGAAGGCGTTTCCGATGTCGAGAACAAGCCCGGCAAGGTGATGATGACAACTTTGATGCCTTTTTCGGAAAAGCGATCGATAAGGGTTTTTATATCATCCATAAACGACGGCACGTAGCCATCTTCAACAACCCGTCGGGCGGCCGGCAAGTCCGGCGTCAGCGCCCGGCCATAAAGCATTTTTGCCCGGGTTTCCGGATCTTCAACAAGCACGGTCAAGAAATACCAGAGCCTGCGTATCAACCAGACACTGCGAAGCCAGCGTTCATAAATATTCTCTACCTGATCCATGCTGAATAAAGCGTTCCAGCCCAGATAGACCGTTACCACATCGGGCTTCAAAGCCAGATAGCGATCCATTTCATAAAGCGCGTTTTTTGGCGAATAACCTTCAACACCGCCGTTGATAACATCGACCGCAAGACCGTTATCACGCAAAACCTTTTCCGCCATCCTGGGATAGGACAGCGAACCATAGCCAAAGGTCACCGAATCGCCCAGCATCAGCACCCGGATGCGATGGCTTTCCAAATCAATTTCCGGTCCTTTGAAACCCCGTGAATTGATTTGAAGGCGGTTTTTTTCAGTGGTCTTTCCTTTTTCCGCACCCCGCAACACCCGGGCGCCCAGAAATTTACCGGCATTTTGTTTGGCCGCGGCAATTTCTTCGTTGGTGGCGCTGAACCCCGGGCGCAGACGCCAATGCCCGGGGATGTCTTCGGCCGGCATTTCATAGGGATCAAGACGAAGGCTGGCAATGATATTGTCCCTTGCCAAAGACATGGCAACGGTCTTCAGATCATCGCGAAACTGATAGGCAATCCGCGCCACCCCTTCGAGCAGGGCAAAGCTGACGATCACAACAATAAAAATGGCCGTGATTTTAACGACCCGTCTAGGCGCGGTGGGCTTATTCATCCAGATTTACTTACCGGTTATATCAGAAATTTTTTCAAGTTTGGGCGGTGCCATATACGGGTGTGTTTTATTCGGTCCTTGGTCCGGCCTTGGCAAGCGTCCCGTTTTCAGGTCCGCTTCGACAACAGGCAACAGTTTTAAAAAAACCGCCCACGCCCTTAATTTCACACCGGACTGGGTATTGTGCATGGCATCCAGAAACAGGGCCGGATTATCCGGCATCATTTTTGATGTATCAATGAAGTCAACATTGTTGATGGCGGCCCAGTTTTTAAAAATCCGATTTCTGATGTCGGCAACGCGTTTTATATTTTTATAGGAATAAGGAAAATATTGTCGGTTCAGATAATTATAGATATTGCTTTGTTTTTTCATGTCCAGACGCAAACCGTCATAGGCAAGGAATTTAAAACTTTGCACGATCAACCGGGCGCCCATGTTTTTGGATTGCGTCAACATATCATCCAGATCGTCCACATACATTTGAAATTGCGGCACGCCATTGAGTTTTCGTACATCCGGCGTCATTTCATCCCAGCCCACGGGTTGACGCCAATGCTGTGCAGGTTTTTTCGGCTCTCCCCCCTGACCGCCGGAAACGGCGCCCAAACGACGCCTTAACCATCCCGCCGTTGCCAGCCAAGGTGAAACGGATTTCAATTTTCCGATAAAAAAGGCGGCCATTTTTGATTGCCCGTAATATTTATCCGCCGCATTGCCGCCAAAACCGACGGCTTCATCAACACCGACCAGATTATATAAATCCCACTGGTTACCAAGCCCGTAAAACAACAGATAATCCGGCTCAAACGGAGCCACCTCGGTGCGTAAAATTTCCCGGACATTCTCCGAATTGATGGACTCCCGTCCTGTATTTATGGGCTGGAACAACACATCATAGCCCTTCTGGTTTGCCCAGATGTTCAACCAATAAGTGATGAATTCCGGATAGGAAATGCGAATTGAACCTTGATGCAGGGTTGTCGAATCACCCAAAGTCGCAATACGGATAACATTTTCAGGTTTATCAACCGTCAAATCCGGACCGCGCCAACCGTAACGGTTGGTCTGAATCCCCATGGTCAGACGCGCGCTTGGAAAATGGCGGTAGCGGGGCAAGGTTGCTTTGCCGGGCGGATCGTAGGTCAAAACCCGGTCCGGGAAGTCCGCGCCAAAAAACATCGGATTTCCGGAATTATTCTTCACAAAATTCCGGTTATAGACATAATTGGCATGGTAGCCCATTTTGGGACTGGCCGCCGCGCGTTTTTTCAGAATTTCCGGAATGGGTTTTAAATCCGGAAGGACAGGCTGGCGATCAAACAAGGTCATCATTCCCGGCTTCTCCCCGGCCAAAGCCAAAGCCACTCCGTTGATCTTATCCGCACCTGAAGCCCTTTTGCCAACAGTTTCACCGGATTTCACTACCAACGGCCAGGACAACATTTCATAGCCGTCAAAAAGCCGGCGCATGGCTTCACCAACTCCGGCGGCAAGCACCAACCCAACCAGAGCGGCGAATACGATGTTCAAAACAGTGTTGTTACTTTTAAGCATGATCTAGAATTGGAAATAAATAAACGCCGTTTGCTCGGCCGGTCCCGCCACCAGCACCAGATAGACAAGACTGGTGAAAAAAGCTGTCCTGATTCGGGGAGACCAACCGTGCCAGACTTCCAGCCGGGTTTTGGCCTGATAGACCTGAAGCCCGATCAACGGCATCACCAAAACGGCAAACGTTATCAGCAACTCCGTATTTATATTGGTGAAAAACGGGAGCCCGAAAGCGCTTGAAAACATCGCCGTCAGATGGCCCATGCTTTCAACCCGGAATAAAATCCAACCAAAACAGATCAAATGAAAAGTAACGATGCGCGACATCACCAATGACGGTGTCCACCTGTCCGGACTTGGGTTGATTTTACCGCGCACACGGCTAATCAAATCATACCCTGCCAGCAACACACCGTGATAAATACCCCAAAACACATAGTGCCATGACGGCCCGTGCCAGAGACCGACCAAAGCCATTGTCGCCATCAGATTATAAATTTTCCGTTTTTCCCCCCGCCGGTTTCCGCCCAGAGGAATATAGACATAATCGCGGAACCATTGAGACAGACTGATATGCCAACGGTGCCAGAAATCCTGTGGATTTTGGGCCAGATACGGCAAATTAAAATTCAGGCAGAGATCAAATCCCATGGTGCGGGCAATGCCGCGGGCAATATCGCTATAGCCTGAAAAGTCGCAATAAATCTGAAAGGCAAAGGCGTAGGCCCCCAACAGCAACAACCCGCCACCAACATCCGGTGTGGCGAAAATATAATCCGCCATCCGGGCCAGATTATCGGCAATCACAACTTTTTTAAAAAATCCGAGGGCCGCCAGTTGCAACCCGGACATCACACCATCATACGTGACAACCCGTTTATGCGTGACCTGCCCCAGCAAATGCCCGGCCCGTTCGATGGGACCGGCGACAAGCTGCGGGAAAAAACTGACATACAGAAGAAAATCGGGAAAATTCCGTTCAGCGCGCTGTTTGCCCGAATAAACGTCAATGGTGTAGCTCATGGACTGGAACGTATAGAACGAGATCCCAACCGGAAGCACGATATTCATAAACCGGCCATAAGGCTCCATGCCCAGTGCCGTCATCAGAATTTGTGTCGTTTCGACAAAAAAGTTAAAGTATTTAAAAGTTCCCAGAATGGCCAGATTGGAAGCGATACTTGCCAACAAAACCATTTTCCGAGGGGGGTATTTTTTCACATCCGGGGTATCGTGATCCGAACACAGCATTCGCCCGGCTAGGTAATCTATGCTGGATGACAGCACGATCAATCCCAAAAACCGCCAATCCCACCAGCCATAAAAAACATAACTGGCAACCAGTAAAATCAGATTTTGAAGTTTATGGGAACTTTTGGCATAGAGCAGGAAAACGATGACAAAAAAAACCGGAAAAACCAGCGAGACAAAACTCATGGAGCATTATCCGTTTCGTTAAAACCATCAATTTTCTTTACCTTGAAGGCCCAGCCCGACACCATCCAATGAGCCATAAAATCCGCGGCTTTTGCATTCAGATCATTAAAGCGTGAACAGTTTCGCAAAACCTGCCCCGTAAGCTGTCCGCCGATAAAACACGTATTGATGAACTCTGGCGCGCCGTAACCGGCACGCATTAGAGTTTCAGAAAACTTTCTCTGTGTGAAAAATTGCACATGCCCGGATTCAAAATTGAAAGGCACCGGCACCGTCAATGGCTCGATTGGTGGCAGAACTTTCTTTAGAATTTTGGTTTTCAACGAAACCGCCGCAAATGTTTGATCCCGGATTTAATTTTTTGGACAGATCTATAGCGTGAACATGCTTTTCTAAAATAATAAAGATCGCGTTCAAAATCACCCGAATAGTTCTGAACACGTTTGTCAAAAATTTTAACTGCGGCATCGTAAAGCTCAAAGTCCGTATTGTTATCCAAAGCTATTTGATCATATGTTGACCTTGACAATTGCTTAGATGCATCCAGTCTTTGCCCGGTATTTTGACTTTCATATCGAATATCAACATTTTGACCTAAACTTTTCATGGCTTGCCTGAAAAGCAAAAGGCTTTCGTCAAATCTTTCAACCAGTCCAAAAAAAACAAACTCTTTATCAATTGAGTTAATAGCCTCGGCTCCATTTCGGTCACGGTTGAGCATATAACTCTGTTGATTCCACCAAGGAGCGAAAACCCCATTGGTTTTTTCTAAATGATACTTTTTGGACTTCCAATATGCTTGCTCTATAGGATAAGACGCAAATAATTTCTTTGCCCCTTCACGAAAGCGTTTTTGCATAAATAAATAATCTGAAAAAATCCGATTAACTGGATGCCTTAAAAATGTAAGAGCCGAATAACTTGTGAACTGAGAATATGGGCTGGGGAAAGGGTACGTTATTGCATGAGAGCTTACGAATGAATCTTTTGGAAACATAGAGCCGATAGAAGCCAACTCTTCCTTATTAAAATACTCAAATTGACGAGAGGATTGTAACGAATAGAATTTTCCGGGAAAATTTCGTGACAGAATATGTGAAAAAGTTGTTCCTCCAGTTTTTGGTATATGAATAAAAAGATACATGGTTAATATTACAAGTTTCTATTTACTATCAACGAGTTCGCATAAATTCTGTCTGAATTTTCCAGTGACTTTTTCCAGTTCATAATTATCCCTGACTCGGGTTAAAGCTTTTGATGAAATTTCTACACGTAATTTGGAATCAGTCAGCAACCGGTTAATTTCATTTTTTAAATATTCCGGGTCTCGTGTCGTTGCTGTATGCGCAAACCCATATTTATTCGCCTCAATAACTGCCGGGACGACACTGGGGCCATAAACCAGCATGGGTACGCCCGTCGCCATATAAGCAATAATTTTAGCCGGCATTGAATATCTTGCAAATTTGATTTTAACATCATCAAAAACAACGGGAATAACAAGGGCATCAACAGTCCTAAAGAGGTTTGGCAAATCTTCACGGGATTTATATTCAATTATCCGGGTGCCATCATTGTCAAAATCACGAGAATAACGCTGAATAAATTCTTTCGGTGTGGAAATCACAAGTTGGACATTCATGCCATCTTCACGAAGCCGTGCAATGGATGAAGAAATGTCTTTTAAACTGTCACCCTGGGAAAAAGGGTAAATCGTTCCTGCATACAATACAGTCAATTCAGATTCCGGATTTTCAGTATAGACATTGTCTTCCGATTCTCGAACTTTCCAGTCACTAATTTTCACTGGACTGATCAAAGGCTGAAAACTTGTTTTAAAACGAATTTCATATGCTTGCGCCATGGTCTCACATATTGAATAGCGTAAATGCGCATGGCGAACGGTCAAATAGACTTGCCAATACATTAAAGGGGTCAAAACCATTGAGGCAAAATTCCGATGGCGAAAATAAGACATCCAATCATCTGTTATATGAACAACACTCTTTGCTCCGTAACGGGAACAAATTTGCCTAGGCAACTTACTGAATGCGATATCTCCAAGCGTTGAGAAAACAATCTCCGGCCTAAAGTCCTGAATAAATTTATCCAGATCAGGCGTTATTCTGCACACTGTATTTTCAAAAAAACCAAGTTCAGCAAGTATATTTTCCACCCACCCTTTTAAAGATGAACGGCTTTTCCTGCGCAGATCTGTATCTTCAGAATTTTTCTTCTCATTTCTTTTAAAATTTTTTATTTTCCCAATATAGCTTTCTCTGGAATGCTCAATATTTTTTTTAGACAACTTTCCATGCCGCCAATCCAGATACATTCGTAATGGCCAAATTGGCCGTAACTGATTTATAGACAGTAAAAAAATATTTTTACAAACGCTAAAATCAGGTCTGACAACAGGATCATCTATGCACAATTGTGCAAGATTAGCTTCCGGCCAGCCATGAAAATAGTTTGAAAGAGCTATACCTGCTCCATGCTGCAAATTAAAAGGGTATTGTGTAACGACGAGAACCCGAGGAAAAAAACTATCGGCATTCTCTGTATGCAATTTCCGTGGTCTCACTCGGTTAAAACCTTATGATAAAGGGCTTCAAAACGCCGGGCCTGAACCGAAGATGAGAATTCGTTTTCGATCAGTGTCCGCCCGGATCGAGAAAAAAAATCCGCTATATCCTGCCGATCAAGAATATTGGCAACACCAGAAATAAGGTCTTTTAAATTGCCTGGATCCGCCAAACAACCATTTTCACCATCTCTGACTGCATCCTTCATTCCGCCGACGTTGAATGCCGCAACAGGTATTCCACAAGCCATTGATTCAAGAGCAACATTTGGAAGATTATCCGCTTTTGAAGGAACCAATACAACATTGGCCGCAGAATAAGTTGCAACCAGAAGCCTGTCATCCTGCAGATAGCCCAACCGGATCACCTTGCAAGGTAAATCATCACACCAATCAGCTTTCCCGACACCGGCAACCAACAACCGGATTTTAAATTTTTCATAAAGCGGTGACAGAATTTGCGGCAAAAGGTCTATACCTTTTCGCATGTTTTGATCCAACCCGTGAGCCACAAATAAAATTATTTTTTCTTGTGCAGGCAATCCAAGTAATTTGCGGGATTCTTCTCGATTAATGGGTTGAAAAACATCCGTATCAATCCCGTTTGGTATTTTTACGATTTCAAAATTTTTAAATAACGGACTTTTCTGAGCCGCTTTTTGTGTCCAACTTGAAGGTGCAACAATCGTTAGTCGAGAATTATTATACCAACGATTCTTCATTCTCCATAACATCGCTGTCGTGTCCCGGGGCAAAGACGGGTAAAGGCTTATATCAGGACATCCTCCACAACCTGTTTCCCATTTATGACAATTTCCAGGATATGAACAATGCCCCGTAATTGGCCACAAATCAGAAAGCCGCCATACGAGAGGAGCTATTCTCGATAATTCAGGCAAAGCACTATGGCTGAAATAGCCCCCATGCGTATTATACAATTGAATAATATCTGCATTTCGCACCCACGGATGAGTTGGAAGGACTTGCGAAGACGGCAAATAGGCATATTGCCAACCCAACAGCCTATCCGTAATGCTTGATACAACTTTGTCTGCCAACTTGTATCGTAACCTCGGCCACACCGTGGCAACATCCGGGTTAAAGGTTTCCTTTTTCCCAACCAACATACGTGATTTATGTCCTAAACGACTTAACCCTTTGTGAATACGGGTTGCAGACCTGGCCGAACCACCATCGGCATCACATGTTGAAAAATGGACAACAGACAATGGCATATTTAACCCTTCATCAAATCATGCAATGTGAAGTCCGGTTTTTTTGCAACTCCGTCTATATAAACCAAGTGCCACAACTGAAACATAATAACCGCCCATATTTTAGAAGTGTTATCCATTTTACCTTCAATATGAGGCGTTACAAAGTCATTATAAAAAGTCGGCCTGAAAATACCTTGTTTTTTAAGTCTATTCGGATCAAGCAACATACGACACAATGGCAACAGTTTTTCCTGCAACCATGTCCGTAATGGTAAAACAAACCCCCTTTTCGGAGCAGACAGAACTTTTTCAGGCAAAACCGGTTTCATTGCGTTACGAAGAAGAGATTTATAATCATGTATCTTTGTTCTTTGACAAGACGGAATACGGGCAACCAAATCAAACAATTCATTATCCAGAAATGGTGGACGAGCCTCCAAAGAATGGTGCATGGAAAACCTATCCGTCATGGTCAGAAATTCATCATTTAATTGTAATGGAATTTCCATTTCTGCTACTTGATCGCGAACATTTTTCGCATTGCCGGAAAAGAAATGCTTTTCCATAAACGTTGATGTATCATTCACACTTTGATCAATGCTACCAAGAACTCTGAATTTTTTATCTGCATCCATAAAAATGGAATATTTATTAAAATAACATTCCTGAAAATGTTTAGGCGATACGGACCGTTGAAGCATCCTCCTGATTTTTCCGCCTTCCATCGGTCTCCATTTGCCATAATTCCCAAACAATTCATCCCCACCTGTCCCGGTTAAACAAACTTTGACATCTTTTGACATTTCAGAATACACGTACCATGATGGCAGCCCACCACCATAAGGTTCGTCTAACGCCCAAACCATATCGACTATGTCATCAAGAAGTTTTTCAACCGGTAGAATTATTTCTCGATGCTCGGTCCCCCATTTTTTTGATACTGAAGCAGCAATCGGCAATTCATTCCATTCGTTCTCACCTTCACCTTCAAAACCAAGTGAATACGTTTTCGGAGGGCTACCCTGTTGCGAAAGAAGTGAAACAATAGATGACGAATCCAGACCGCCCGAAAGAGAGCAGGCTACGGGAACATCGGCAACAACCCAGCGCCGAACAGCAGTAGATAAAGTTGAACGTACTTCTTCTTGCCAAAATCGTTCGCTTCGACCTTTTTCAGGAACAAACTTGGGTTTCCACCATTTTTTTACACTGATATTTTTCTTTTTACAGCAATAAGAAAGAAGTTCCCCGGCCCCTAACCGTTGAACATTTTGAAAAATTGTCTGGGGACCCGGAACATACAAAAGACTTAAATAATGAAATAAACTTTGAGTGTTTAGTTCCCGGGTATCGGCAGATGCGGCCAAAAGACTCTTCATTTCTGACGAAAAAGCAAACCTTCCGTTTTTACAAAAATAGTAAAATGGTTTTATACCAAACCTGTCCCGCCCACACGTTAGAACCTGACTTTGTTTATCATAGAATGCAAAAGCGAACATTCCATTAAATTTTGCGATACCATCAACGCCATATTGAATCAGCGTTTTAAAAAAAACCTCGGTATCAGAATGACTGCTGTCAAATTGATACCCCTGTTCTTTTAATTCTTTTCTTAACTCAGGTGCATTGACAATTTCACCGTTATATACAAGAGCATACCGGCCGCAAGGTGAAATCATTGGCTGTTTTCCGCCATCCACATCAATAATTTCCAAGCGCCGCATTCCTAGATTTAACTTGGCTTCCTTATCTTGATAAATTCCACTGTCATCAGGACCACGATGGTTTAACAAATCGCCCATTCGATTGAAAAGATTATGATCAGGTATTCCGTGCGTTCCAAATATACCGCACATATCCTACCCATCCTCAACAAGCAAAAAATCGTCACTCAAAAAATCTTCTTCACCCAATTGAAGCCACCGGCTAATAGCTGTCAAATCTGTGCATTGGTTAAATTCTTTCCCTCTAAGGCGGTCAAATTCGACAAACAGGGAAGCCCTTTCATCCTGCCGATTACCAATTTCAACAGATGACATTTTTATAGGTCGCCGAAGGAGAACGCCATAGGTGTATCGCTGGGCTAACTCTATGGCACTTTCCGACAAAACAGCCCGTTCTGGTAAATTTGCAAGCCGTTCCAAATATTCTTCTTTGGTTAAAGAATCTATGGTGAAGCCAAAACCATGATATCGTCCTGTTCCCGCAGTGAGAGTCGGAATTCCAAAACACGGTGCCTCCATGCCAATTGTTCCGCGAACCGTTATACAGAAATCCATAAGCGCAAAAAGCGAATATGTTGAAATAGAACTGTCAACATCCAATATCCTGACATGAGCAGGCAGTTCCCCAATATTTTGTTTAATGGAAGCTAATTCCGAAGGTCCGCCGTCATAACCATCCCGACGATCCTTGATTACGCTGGCCGGATGCAATTTGATGATCCAATTCAATTTATTATTGGAACAAGCCGCTTGAACCGTCGCAATAAACCAGTCTTCATAATCATCAAACAGATCCGTGCCCCAAAAAAAAGTGGCATCCCAAAATAAATGCGGAAAAATGATTGCGGTTTTCTTATCCGGATCAATACCGGTTTCACTTTTTAACTGAGCTAATTCCAGATAATTTTTTCCAAACTGGGTGCCGACTTCACCGTACCACTCTCCCGAATGATAACAATCCTTGATTTCTTTTAAAACCGTTTTCCCCATCTCCCTTGACCAAGGAAGCGATAAAATATTCTGCCAGCTTTGTTTTGATAAAGAAGCCGGGTGCTGATCGCGGTTTGCCATAGAGTATCGCTTTAGCATCAAAGCCCCGTTCCGATGGGCTGCATTCATGGTAAAGGCTTCGCCCCCATTCAAAAGAACCGCATCAAACATCTCACCTGCGGGCGTATATCCATGATCAAACTGCAACAAGGCATCAGGCTTGATCATTGCGCACATTTTTGATGATGCCTCCGCGAACCGAATAGCGTCTTGCAGAAATCCGGAAAATATCTTTTTTAGTTCTTGATTATCAAGATCAACCCGACCGCAACGCCTTTGACGCATCATCGTTGAGCAAGCATATTTAGCGACAAAGATTTCCTTGTGCTGTGTTTTTATCACGTCTTCAAAATCGTTGATTTGATCCAAGGATTTATCCAAATACAACTGCACCGATGCGGGAAGATAATCTACATAAAATAAAAAATCTTCAATCCCCAACAACTCATAGGCCGCTTGCATGGTTGGGCTTTTATCAAAAAAATAAACAACCGGTTTATAACCGGCATTACAAAAAGCCAGAATCAACGAAGTTTGATAACGAATATGATCAATATTCCCCGCACCCTCAATTAAAACTGTCTTGTCTGCCGGCTTGTTGACAGCCGAAGGCACAAAATTCTTGGGAATTTCTGCTTTGAATTTTAAAATTTGTACCCGTTCAATTTTATTTTTTTTGCGAAGTTCTGGGTTTAATAGCAACTGAAATTGCTGAATTAACCATTGTGATAAATAATATAAATATTGGTTCGAACGGATAGATAGTGACAGTCGGTTTTTAAAATAGTGGAGCATAATTGTTATAAAGCACCATTTTTTCGGTAATAATTCCAGAATTACATTAAATTTTTTAATTTTATATCTTCTATCAATTCAATATCATACAGCTTATCCGGTAATACCCCCTTTATTAAGGGTCTCTGCAAGTAGAACTGTTTAGGCCGCCATGGTCATGACCATGGCGCGCTTTTGTGTTGGCGTTATGCCTCCAATCGCCATATTGGGTCGTTCGTTATTGTATGTCCAGAGCCATTTCGTTGCGGCGTGTTGGACCTGATCGATTGTTTCGACCAGATACTGGCTGAGCCAGTCATACCGAACCGTTCGGTTAAAGCGTTCAACATAGGCATTTTGCTGTGGCTTGCCGGGCTGGATAAACCGCAGTTCAATACCGTGTTTCCCGGCCCAGCTTGCCAGTGCATCACTGACATATTCCGGGCCATTGTCACAACGAATGGTCAAAGGCTTCCCCCGCCATTCGATGATCCGCTCCAGCGCACGAATAACCCGGATTGCAGGCTGGGAAAAATCAACCTCGATCCCCAGCCCTTCACGATTAAAATCATCGATCACATTGAAGGTTCTGAAGCTGCGGCCATCACTCAGCTGGTCGTGCATGAAATCCATCGACCAGACAGCGTTGATGGTGGTCGGCACCGAAAGCGGTTCCGGCTGATTGCGGTGTAATCGTTTCTTGGGCTTGATACGCAAGTTAAGCTCCAGTTCACGGTAAATCCGGCAAACACGTTTGTGGTTCCATGGAAAGCCCTTCACATTGCGCAGATACAAAAAACATAACTGAAAGCCCCAGTTGCGCTGGCGCTCCGTTAACCGCAAAAGCCAGTCGGCGATCAGTGCATTTTCATCGCTTGATTTGGCCCGGTAACGGTAACAGGTCTCGCTGATCGTAAATGCCTTACAGGCCGCCCGGATCGATAGTCGCCTTTTACAGACAGCCATTCTGGCCATCTCGCGACGTCGGGACGGCCTTACCACTTTTTTGCCAGCGCTTCCTTGATGACATCGTTTTGTAAATGAAGGTCCGCATACATTTTTTTCAGGCGGGCGTTTTCCGCCTCAAGCTCTTTCATCCGGGTCATCATTGAGACATCCATGCCGCCGTATTTGGCCCGCCATTTGTAAAAGCTGGCGCTGCTCATGCCATGCTCCCGGCAAAGCTCCGGAACCGGCGTGCCCGCTTCGGCCTGCTTTAAAATGTTGATGATCTGACTGTCTGTGTAACGTGATTTCTTCATCTGAATCTTCTCAAAGTTATAATACGAGAAAATTCTACTTATAAAGACAACTATTTTTAGGGGGGATTACCTTATAGTCTATCATTTTTTAGGACTTTCAATATCACAAGGTATTATTCCATTAACGCCTTGAATATATATTTCCGTCTATCCAGAATCGATTTGAAACTTTTAATATAAAATTTATCACCCGGACCTCCGAAGAATTCATTCCCTTTAATAGTTAACCATTTCTTTGCGACACCAAATGCACTTGGCTTTATCACATTCTCAAAATAACCCAAAGCTCGGGCAAGTTCGTGAGCCCGGTATAAGATAAAATCCTTTTCGCGTTCACTTTTCACATCTTTCTCCATTGATAAAGTGGAAGTGTCAGGTCTAACTTCCCTATCAAAAGGAACAGATTCGTAGCTCGAACTCCTTTCTTGCTTGATGATCGGTTTACCACCAAAAATTGTCTGAGCAGCCGGAAAATCGAGGTCATTAATGCCCAGCCAATTTGTCAACAAAGTCAGTTCTTTTTCCGGGTTATCGGCTAGATCTTCGTAACGAATGACAAAATGGTTGGAATCACTTTCATAGGATAAAATAGCTTTTGCGTGAGATAACCACCTTATATCTATCACCGTTCTCAGGTTATCCCCCCCCATATACCATTGTGGCTGTTTTTTTATTTTACAAGCCCCGGCATTTGATCGCCACACATTTACAGGGTTTCGGACAAGATGGATAAATTTCATTCTGGGGAACAACCTGATATAATCGGCGATATAGGGCGTCTCCACAGTCCGTATTAAAGTTAATTTTCTGGAGTTTTCCACAAAAAAAACTTGCCTGAACAACACCAGAAACCTCACTATTAATTCATCAACAGAATAGTGCGAACAAGATAACAGGTTTTCCCTGATTAAATAGGTTTTATCTTCAATACCAACCAACTCGGCTTGCTGTTTCAGCCACTTCAAGCAACGGTCTATGTACAATAAAATTTTTTCAACAGCAATTTCTTGATCCAACCCAATAAGAGGCTTGTTCGAAGCATTCAAAAGGACGTTGCTGGAGATAAACCCGAATTCTGCCAAATCATTCAAGGCTGACAAAAAAGCACATTCAATCGGCAAAACATCAACTTCAGGCGCACCATCCAAAACGCGGGTAAGAAGTGTACTACCGTTTCTTCCGGTACCGACAAGGCAAATTAGGCCTTCGCCATCGTCGAAGTCCGTATTCATTTTCTCCATACCGACAAATTCAGATCCAACATCTCCTCTAGATCAGAGATCTCAGATTCAAAATATTTTTGAATTAACATTTTTCGCTCATCAATTGATAACTTTTCATTTGTACGGCGAAACCCACTGGATTGAATTTTACTATTGATAAAATCTCTTGCAGGCCCAAATAAAGTTTTACGAATTCTAAAATTTGGAACCATAGCACGAATAAACCGTTTGAAATTTTGAGGGGGATTTAAAACAAACTCATTGAAAGCTGAATACTTTTTCACACGTGCTGGATTTTCATGGAAATTAACATTACAGCATCCATGACTAACCCCAAGGAAATCACACAACTCTCCAATAACCTTACCTGGATTTGGTACAAACTGAGTCTCAAAAATAATAGGAAATATATTTTCTCGTCCAAAATGCTGTAAAAAAGGTTTTAGCTGCTGACAATATTGCCCCCTGCTTACATAGCTATATCGAATTCGAGAATCGTAACTTTCCTTTATTCTCACATTCTCTTTTGCTACAGCATCACTAAAAGATAAATTTTCAACTCCCTTTCTCACAGACATTAAATAATGAGAAAATGCTCTATCAGCAGGATTTCTAAGCATAACAATTATCTTGGTTTGAGAACCCAAGCAGGAATATATTCTGGAAGCAATTTCAGGGAAAAATAAATAAGACGGAGTAATCTCCCCGACACAACCATATCCCTTTGCATCAGAAAAAAAAGTTTCAATATAAAAGCTTAGTCCTTTTTCAAATTGCCTGACATCATCGAAAAAGTGGGTTTCTTTAACATTTGGCAAATATATGTCGGGATTACTCTTTAAAATGCGAAATAATGACGTTGTCCCGGATTTTTGCGCACCGATGCAAATAAAATTGGGAATATTACTCATCGGGATTTATTTTCTTTTCACTTAGGTATCTATCAATTACCTCCCCCAGCTTTCTATATCCCTGTTCATTGTAATGCCCAGCCATTCTGAAGGGAAAGTAACGAAGGGGATCACTTGTGTTCAACAAAAATTTCTCAAAATCAATCACCGGGATATCTAGTTCTTTTAGAACTTTAACAATTTTTGGCTTGTAATCTTCAGGCTCACGCTCAGGAAAATCCCTTTTCCCATTCGTGGATATAGATCTGTATGACGGCAAGTAAACAAACAATAATTTTGATTTGTTTTCTTCAATACTATCTTTTAGACGTTTAAACACATCTGGAATAATTTTCATATTTCCATCAAGTCTCGCTTTATACTCATCAACATTTGATTTTTTCTGGCTAAGCAAACCAATACCTTGTCGAATGTGAGAAAGAGTAGCTAAACGACGAAATAAATTATTATTGTTCGTTTTTTCATCCTTTTTTCTTTGAATAATCTTCTCCTCAATCATCTTTTTTGCTTTTATAGAATTTATTTGAGATAACTGAGAAGCTAACTCTCTCGCCTTTACTTTGACTTTTTTAAGTACTCTAAGACGTTCTACGTCAAGTTCTTTTTCCCGTAAAACAAGTTTTTGAGAATATCCTTTTTTCATATAATTATTCAAAAACGACGTTCTTTCCCATGATAAATTCGCGAGATCATTTCCCTCGTAATACAATAAAACGACGACGCCCGGTGAAACCATTTTAGCGTACTCTTCCCAAATGGCCAAACTTCCTAATGGTCCATTTCCGCTGCATCCAAAATTAACAGCGATATTTCCAAGGCTCCTAAGCTGTCCCCCAATATCGGCTCCACTAGGAACACACGATCCTTGGGCAAAACTATCACCAAGAAGTGCAATGCTTGATTGTTTTGGTGACTTGGAAACAACGTCATAAACTTGATCAGGATTCCTAAATCCATAGCGATCCGAGAAAAAGCTATTTAAGGCCCCCCCTTCTGAACACAGCAACGAGTTCATTCTTGGCAACCCCGACAAAGGAAAAATATCTGGCCCGGCGAGATAATTTACCGATGTTGCCGGGCAATAATAGTATTGCGTTCGTTTGTCAGAATTCAACTGCTCAATAAGATAATCATATGGCATTCGCAGATCGTAATCTGCACCCATTTGCTTGGCTATTTTTGCCCTTTCTATTCTAGACAGCCTTTGCCGTTGAGCCTTAAATAATTTATTGACGATTTCAACACGCTGTTTTTCAACATATTGGAAGTCAAGATACAAATTTCCTAAAAATGCCGCAATATAAAATGATATAAAAAATAATAATAAGTTTTGACGAAACGTTTTACTAAGAAAAATACACACAAAAAAAACAAAACTAAAAAAAAGTATAACAGCAACCTTATACATATTTGGATCGCCGTTTTCAAATTTTTGTACTGATATACCTAGCATAGCTACAGCTAAAACAAAATAAATGAACCTTGTGATCATTACATTTTCCTTCTTAGAAAATTACCGGAAAAACATTATTGTAAATTCAAAGCATTAATCTGCCGAATCGATAATCTATTTCCACCAAGAAGATGCACACCACCAAACATCTGACCACTATGCTCCGGAGCGCGAGGTGTTGTTGACATATAGGTGAAAAAGGTCGCTTTTCGGTCCCCGGCCCCGGGTTCAGGAGTTGCCCCCCGATGCCATAAAGTCGCCGTATCCGCAATCAGCACAGTTCCCCGGTTTCCCGTACACGATACTTTGCAATCCGTTGAAACATATTTATCCATCTCGGCATCCATAACTCGACCATTTTTATATTCAGGCAATGAAGCTACAGGGCCATGTTTTTTTTCAATATATTCAAACGGGCCATTTTTTTGTTTAACATCCGATAAATAAACAATAACTTTAACCATTCTATTATCTTCAAAATCCAGATGCCAATGCCGCGTCCCCGATTGCACGCCATCGGAAATGTCCCGGCGAACCAACGGTCCCTGATAGTAAACCGGCAAGGATAAATAATTTTCAACAATGGCAAGCAGGCGTTCATGCAACCCCCAAATTAACAAATCCGGGCAACCGTTGATGGTTTTAGGCAAAACAGGCACCAAATAGGACTTAGTATCTGTTCCACTATTTTGATTTGAGATTTCGTTTTGTAATTTATCGGCCTCTGCCAACATTTTTGCCGTATCCGGAATGTTCAATTCTTTCAGGTTCGTGATATATGCCCCGTCGCTACGAAGGGTATTTACAATCTCTTGATCTTCTGCGGACAGTTCAGGCAATTTAAAGCCATGCCATTGCCTACGGATATTCAGCAAAAATTCATGCCCCCACGTTTTCAATTTAGGTAGTTCGGATGAAAAAAACATACGACAATCACTTTTCAGCTATACAATATACACTCTATTTTATGGAATAACCCAGTTCAGATAAATCATCAGAGACGAGTTTTTGCAGATTTCGATTGCTGTCAGCAAATATGCTTCTGAACCTTTTTTTATCATCATCATCCAATATTGTTCTTGGGCGATTATAAAAAGTATCCCGGCGTTCCTCCAACGAAATCCCCCATTTTATCAAAGCGAGAATCCACTTTGATAAAAAACTATTCACAAACATCCCGCCGGAAGGGTTCATTAAGGAGGGGCAAAAATGATTTAACCGTCGCAAATGATAGGTTTTAATATCCGGATTTCCCTGGCGAATTACCGAATTGTGTTCATTCGTCATCGACAAAGGCGACACGCCTACAAACGCACACAAACGATTTATCGCTTTTTGACGATTCTGTTGAATGCTTTCAAGAGGAAGCACCAGAACATTTTCTCCCCCTGTTTTTTCTGTGAGATGCGATATCATTCGATCAAAACACAAAAATTCCAAGGAAAACCGATTTGAAGGTGTTGTAACATTAAAATATTCGTATGGCGTAAGTGTACCTCCGGCTAAAACATATTGTTTATACAATGATACCATCAGCGCCATTTGATTTCGGATTGTTACAATAATTTTAGGATTGCGAAAAACATCAAAAACGCCATTCAGAATATGCTCTGCATCTATCCCACCCAAAACAGGTGTTCCAACAAATCCTTCACAGGAAAGAACATGAGTAGTGTTTTCATTATATTCGTTTTCTATCCGGTCGATTTTCTTTCGCATACCACTCAAATCACGATGGAATGGATGCCTTTTTAACTCTGCGATTAACTCTGAGAGCCAAGGCAGAGGTGTGTCACCGTGTTTGCCGTGATAGACAATATTCCCGAGTCTGGGGAAAACCATTTTTTGCAACCAGGTTGTCCCTGTTTTTTGATAACCAATATGTATGATCCATTTGGACATTAATTTTTCCAGAACCGACTTAGGGTTTTCACAAACCAAACCAATGTTCGACGACCAGACTTGAATAGTGAATTCATAAAAGAAAAGAATACAGAAGGTACAATTTTTACAAAAACCGTCGGTGAGTAAAAAAATATAACCATGTTCACCCTGAACAAAGGGCCATACATTCTGTTATCCGCCAAGAACAGCACGGCTTCCCGAAAGCCCTTCCCTTTATCAGTTGAGAAACTTGCCATTGCTGCGCCTAAAACCATTTGCAAATAACGTGATACCTCCAGATGATTTTCACGCGATTTAAAAACTTTTGCCAAATAAAGATACCCACGGTGCGCATTTGGCCGTTTGGGTAAACCATTTATATGATTATACGTTTTGGCGATTTCTGCATCAGACATGATTGCATCAAAATTCATATTACCAAGCGGATTCGATGGCAACGGCAACATATTTTCAACCTTTAGCCCGAAACCTAGCAAAATGGAATTGGTTTCAAATGGGTACCTCGGCACAAAATCCTGTCTGACCGACGCAATCATTGGCAATCGTTCGGCCATGCCCAAGGCAAGATATGGTTTTTTACTATCCTGCATATGCTGCAATAAAAAAGATGATTCCGAAGAATACTCCGGCCGGTCCCAAAAATGTATATCCTGCACCAACGCTGCCATTTTGATACGTGGAAGCAGTTCTTTCACATACCATTCTGCAAACCATGCATCGTGGCATGAATCGATTAAAACAAAATCAGGATCAGGATAATTTTTGACGGTTTCCGATGCATCGCCAAAAATCAGTTCGAATTCTGAATCGTTTGGCGAGATCATCAGATTTCCCAGAATTATATCTTCTGTAGGAATATTGTATTTTGAAGTCTCTATTTCAAAACTGTAAAGTTTTCCATGTTCATTGGCCTTGATTGCTGCCAATAAATAGTTTGCTGAATATCCGCAATCCGGTGAAATTTCATAAACAATGCCAGGCCTGTATTCCCTTATCAGGCAATAAACAACCTCGCCCTCAAAGTCTGAAAAACAAGCCCCCTGCCCCTTAACCCGCATGGAAAGCAAGCACTTGTTTAACTTGGGCGTCAGGGAAGTCAATTCATCATGGTATTTTTCAAGAAGCTGCCGTAGTACATCGGTACCTAGTGTGATGGATTTGAAGTTCGCCACATTAATATGTGGCTAATTTCAAAGTCTGAATCACACGTTATCCAATGATCCAGTGCCCTTTGAAAGCAGAGTTATAATGATACGAATTTCTGATTCAAGGCACTAGTCATCTGAATCTAAAGTTCGGTACATAATTTCTTTTCCACACGATGGCAGAAACGTTTGACCGACGCCAGTATTTCATCGGCTGATTTTGTCCATTTGTATGGTTTTGGATTTTCGTTGTGAATTTTGACAAACTTCATGATGTCGGCCTCTAAATCCTTCACCGTTGTATGAACGCCACGCTTCAATTGTTTGCGCGAGAGTTCGGCAAACCAACGCTCGACCTGATTGATCCATGATGCAGAAGTCGGTGTGAAGTGAACATGGTAATGCGGGCGGCGCGCCAGCCACGCCTTTACCTCTTTTGTTTTGTGTGTGGCATAATTGTCCATAATGATATGAATATCCAACTCACTGGCAACTTGGGCATCAATTTCCTTCAGGAATGCCAGAAACTCCTTCGCCCGATGACGTTTGTAACACTTGCCGAAAACAAAGCCCGAAGCAACATCAAGAGCGGCAAACAGAGACGTCGTACCATGGCGGATATAGTCATGGGTCTGACGTTCCGGAATGCCTTGCATCATAGGCAAAACCGGTTGTGATCGGTCAAGGGCCTGGATCTGGCTCTTCTCATCAACACTTAATACCAGAGCCCTGTTGGGAGGCGAAAGATATAACCCGACAATATCGCGGACCTTGTTGACAAAAAATGGATCACTGGACAGTTTGAAGCGCTCCTTGCGGTGAGGTTGCAAACCAAAGGCCGTCCAGATGCGGCGGATTGTCGTATGAGAAAGACCTGCCTCATTTGCCATTGAGCGGATCGACCAATGCGTTGCGTCACGGGGCTTTTCTTGCAGGGTCCGTTCAATAATAGCTGCAACTTCATTGTCAGTGATTGAGCGTGGGCACCCGGTGCGCGGCTCATCCCAAAGACCCTCAAGACGATCTGTCTGAAATCTTCGACGCCATTTGCCAACTGTATGCTCATGGAAACCAAGTTCCGCGCCGACCTCTTTGCTCGTCAAACCGTCGGCGCATCGAAGAATGATACGACAACGATCGGAAAGAGAGCGTGGTATTCTGTGGCAACGGACCTGTTGCTCAAGATAATCACGCTCCGCAGGACTTAGCGACAAAGTGACCGTCGGACGCCCGGGTTTTACAGCCATTATTAATCCTCCTGAAATCTATGGGGAGAATATCAGACATAAATATAATTATGAAGCGTTTTTCTGTTCCAGATGACTAGGCTCAGGACTCATTAATTGAAATAGAAGATGACGGCAGCCGCGATACAGATTGCCGAGAAGAAAGTATGTGCGCATCTGTCATACCGCATTGCGATGCGCCTCCAGTCCTTAAGTTTTCCGAATATATTCTCGACTTTATGCCGCTGTTTGTAGAGTGTTTTATCGTAACTGATTTGTATATTTCGGTTTTTCTTGGGCGGAATACAAGGCTCAATACCTTTGTCCAGCAAGGCGGCTCTGAACCAGTCGGCATCATATCCCCGGTCCGCCAGCAAATGTTTGGCGGGTGGCAGGGCATCAACCATTAGCGCCGCGCCTTTGTAATCACTCATTTGGCCCTCCGACAACAACATGACGAGGGGACGACCATCTCCATCACAAACGGCATGAAGTTTCGAGTTCATGCCGCCTTTTGTTTGTCCAATACGGCGGGGAACATCCCCTTTTTTAGCAGACTGGCTGCGGTTCGGTGGGCTTTCAGGTGCGTGGCATCGATCTGCAACTGTTCGGGAATGCCTTGACCCGCAGCAAGCTCTGCAAATATGCGATCAAAGACACCTATTCGGCTCCACCTGACGAAGCGGTTATACAGCGTCTTGGGAGGACCATAGTCCGAAGGGGCATCCCGCCATTGCAAGCCGCGCTTGATAACATGGATAATCCCGGAAATGACACGTAAATCATCAACCCGCGGGACCCCATGGGACAATGGGAAATAAGGTTCAATTCGTTTTAATTGCGCGGGTGTTAACCAAAAACAATCACTCATTTGATGCTCCTCCTTAAGGTGGAGTGCATCTTAGGTCAAAACAATGAATTATAAATTAATGGGTCCTGAGCCTGATCATTATTGTTTATCCAAAGAACCAAACCCGATATAAACTTATCGCTCAATCTCACCATTGAATTTGCCCGGAATATCAATATCATAATTTAAACGTGCCGAAATATCATTTAATGAATCAAAATAGGGCTTTTCCGAACTATCGAAAGAAATTTCCTCATTCGCTTTAAACTTTGCATCATCCGTTGGCCAGCGAGGAGCATAGTTTTCAAATTTATCAGGCAATAATTGAATCAAACTATTTTGCGGCGATAATTCAAGACAATCAAATAAAAGCCGAATACTTTCATGGGCATGAAAATGAAGGCTTTCATAACGAAAAAGTATTAATCTTTCCCCTAATATTTTTGAATAAGATAATCCCGTACGTATTAAGGCATTTACTTGCCAAACAAGATTTTCAATTGTCAGAGGATCCATTCTTTTCATAGCGCCAACCGGGAACATATTCCCAAAAAATCCATCTTTATATGCTGGTCCTGCAATATCAGGGCTTGTAAAACGCATAAGTCTGAGAATTGAATTTACGACAAGCCGCGGATCACGGACGCAAAAAACGTGAAAAGCATCCGGATAGATTTTATTTATCAAAGGAACAAGCAACAAGTAATTAGGTTGTTTATCGAGAATCCTGCACTTCTTTGAACTGAAATCGTACAAAGGCCCTGTGCATAACATTTTATAGGCAGCTTTGACTTTATTTACGTCCACTTGATCGAAACCATCGTGATCGTTTTCATGAATTTTATCTGGTAGGCCCGCAGGGGTCCATACCAAATTGCCACCCTCAATAGGTCGTGGATAATCTTCAATTCCAGTTGGAATATTTTCTCCATGATGCAGGTGCCCCCAAAGCCCTTTTTTTGTCCTCAACCCATTAGTAGACGGACTACATAATTCAGGATGCAAAGATAAAATATCATAAAGCAAGTATGACCCGCACCGGCCAGTACCCCAAATAAAAACCGGCTTTTTATCGGTTATAAGAGACTTTGAAAACAATCGCCGGATCACAGAACCTTTGCTCATGACCAAGAGACACAATATAAAGTTTTCGCAAGATAGTCATGCAAGTATTTATGCATTACACCCGACTTATCCGAACGGTTTTATGTTTAAAGTTGCCGCCTTTTCGACCATACCAGACAACTTCGCGGGCATATTGAACGGCATCATTCTTGAAATTTTTCCGAGCATTAACTTTATACTTTAACGATCCAATTTCCAGTTTTTCCATTTCTGGTTTTTCAGAAAGCAGAGATTGAATATCAAACATAATCGCAAATTCAAAGCGTTCCGGCGTCGAAGGGTCCAATATCATATTTTTTTGATATACGACCAGACTTTCAAAAAATTCAGCAGGTGTTGTGTTGTCGGTAATGCTTGAACAACTCTTCACAAAGTTCACAATTTCTTCATAGAATTTTTCTTTCTTATCAACCACCCGCAAAAAGGTCGCTTCTTCCGGTGGCCAAGTTATGTCGCCATATTTTGGCAGAACACAAGCCTCAATTTGTCCATCAAGAAATCGATCCAGATAATCAGAAAAAATTGAAAATTCTCCACCGATCATCGTATCAGGATGTTCAACGGCAAAATTGGTAAGTTGTTCATAAAAGTCCTGATACTTCAAACCAAACAACTGTTTCAAACAAATCGCGATATCTCTGAGAAGCCCCAGTCCATGAAAAGATTGTAAGGCCCATGCATAAGTATAGACCTTACGCCAGTCTTTAACAGACATCGTATTGGTTTCAATCACTATGGACTGGTATTCGGGAACATCATCAGCCGAAGGTGTCGCATGAAAAGGCGGAATATTGACCTGGCATGATTTTATCCCGTACTGTTTGATGTATTCAATATCGCCAAGTTCAGAATTCGGCAAGACCATACAAGGGAAAATGAAAATGCCTTCATGTTGACCAACATCGAGTAACGTCTCTATGCCATCAACAAAAGTATCATAACTTTCACCGGGCAAACCCAGAATAAGCTCCGTGTAAGTGGGCATCCCGCCTTTATGGTATTTAGCAATCCAGTTACCAAAATCCGGCAATTTAATATTCGACCTTTTGATATCATCAAGGGTTTTTGCATTCAAACTTTGCAAGCTTAACGTAACTCCCTTACTCATTTCATGTTTGTTAAGAATTGACGAAATGCGATATACGCGTTCATTGCTGTTCTTTGCATAGGCCGCACGAAATTTCTTTGGGTAGCCGTATTTTTGTTTTGACTTGGCGATCCGTTCCGCAATGCTTTCGTCCTCTTTGAATATGCCAAAATTCGCATCACAATTATATAGCAACTCGATCTTGTTCCTGCCTATCCAGTCTATTTCTTCTGCAATGCGTTCTTTTGAAAAACGCCTGACTTTTGTAAAGACCGAAGAACCCCAATCACAAAAGGCGCAACTATAAGGACATCCACGATGTGTTTCCTGGCTGGCATGAAAATCATAGGGCAGTGCCAGCAATTCATCAAAAACACCCGATAAAAGAGGAGAGGGAATGCTGTCCAGGTCATTCACCCTCTCCCGCTTATGCGTTTTCACGGCAATGCCGTTTCCGGAATTAACCGTTAACCCGGGAATAGTTTTGTAATCCGGCACATCCCGTATTCTTTCGCGCAGAATATCTGCGAATGAATACTCCCCTTCGCCGTGAACGAGAATATCAACGTAGTAATTTTCGTCAAAAAAATCATTGGACCGGTTTGGCACTTGCGGGCCACCAAAAACGATTAAACAATCAGGGTGTAACTCCTTTAACTTTCGTGCAAAAACTTTGTTGTACTCCCAATTCCATACATAACAGGAAAACCCAAAAACATCCGGACGGCGGATATCCTGCAACACCTTTTCGATATCCGAGCGCAGGAAAAAAAATCCCCTGAAATTATAATTATCTGAAATCTCACGAATAGTCCGGCAATAAGACCAAACCATGCCCACAGAATGAGGCAAAAACGTATTCCTCCCGAAGGTATTATTAACCTGGGATAAATATAAATTAAGAGTCACTTATTCACCCATTAAAATTTTATCCGGTTTGACACCAATAATCATAGCCCGAGATTCCGAGTATTTGGTTTTTGATTGAAATACCACAAGTTTCATCGCCTCAATTTTTTACAAAATGATGTTGCCGTATTTAACACGCCTTGTGTAAATATTGGCCCCGCTCATTCCATGCACCCAACAAATATGTGCTTACTTCGGTTTGTTTCAAAATACCAATGATTTGGCTGCCTGTATAAGGTGATTTTTTAATCTGAATTTCCTCAAATATATAACACGAGAAAATTCTACTTATAGACAACTATTTTTCAGGGGGATTATCTAGGATTCTCTTCATGCCCTTTTCCCTTGCAACTCATTCTATAGTGCAATTCAATTTTCCCTGCCCATCTCCGATTTCCGCTAATCAGGATATGCAGTAACAAGAAGATGCCACCCAAGTCGTTTTTCCAATGCCCTGAACATCTGCGGAGGCATTCGTTCAAACCAAGGTAGGATTCTATACCTGTACTTTTTATAATCTTCTACAACATAGGGGAAAATATGATCTTGCTCAATGGCCCCAACCCTGAAACCCCGGAGCAGTGAATGCACTTGTTCAGTTGTATAACGAAATGCTATTGGACATTTGGAGCGAGCTTCCGGTTGATCGAACCCAGCCTCAATCATTATATCCTTCCACGAATTCTTGGCATAAAGCAAAAGCCTGAATTCACCATCAGGTTTTACAACCCTCCCGATCTCTTCAACAGCTCGTTCCGGAAAAGGAGTATGATGAAGTACACCCAAAGCATAAATCAAATCAAACTTTTCATTTAAAAAATATTCTGAAACCCGTTCTGCATTGGCATGTACAAATCGTCCATTGAACCCAAATAAATCGAACCGCTGCCTTGCAATTTCAAGACTTTTCCGGGAAAGATCAATACCTGTATAGTCGGCTCCGTGACGGGCAAAATTAACGGCATCCGTCCCAATTCCGCAACCAATCTCAAGGACTTTTTTCCCATTCCACATTTTAAAATTAGCAAATTCTGGAATATGAGGCTCAACAAAATACTTTCTCTTTTCAACTTCATCAAAATATTCTTTCGTGCCTATTTTTTTATTAGAGTGTCTAATATTGCAAGGACTACGATCCCAATACGCTGCAACTTCTTCAATTTTCGTTATCATCAATTTCAAATCCATAAAAATTTTTATGACTTAAATTTATTGCAGCATTAACACATTCAGAATTCTGCTAAAAGTCAGAAAAACCTAAAAATTCTTTCTCCGTTATATTAATCAGTTCTCTGGCACATTCTTGCGGGGCAAAATACTTTTCAAAAGTTTCTCGACCACCTCGTTGAATGGTCCTTTTCAAGTCTTGATCACTTGATAGCCGCGCAATCAAGTGAGCCAGTTCCGGTCCGCTTGACCCAAGAAGAGAATTTTCCCCATTGCGCATTACTTCCAATCCAAATTTATTGGCAGAATGAGCAACAACACTACATCCAGTTGACCATGCATAAGGGATACGATATCGACCGCCAAGAGGAATGGGAGTTGGCACAAAGAACACATCAGTCTCAAAAAGAAGTTTCTTCAAATCTTCAACAAACCCACGTAAAAAAATATGTGAGCGATCAAGTAAAGAGGAAATTTCCGGTTCAAGTGCCCCCTTCCCGCAAATATGTAACTCATACTTTCCGGGTAATATTATATCCAGTTCCGGCAGAACCTTCTTCGCTAGAAAGTTTATTCCGGAACGACTGGCAGTCGCACTTATATTGCCTAAATGAATAATTTTTAGTTTTTTATTGGGAACTGCCTTATCACGAATATCTTGCCAATTTTCTCCGCCAATATCAGGAACCAGTGCTCTTAAAAAACGAATATTATTCATTCCTTTGAAGTCAAGAAAAACCGAATATGAATGAACCGTGTTAAAAATGCTTTTCTCAGAACATAATTTTTTGGTTGTTATTCGCTGCATGTGACGCGCCCTCCACAACCATCGCCAACATTCCCGAGTCAACAAATGACGAAAGGAGACAAAAGGCGGCAGGTGCCGGGAGGCAATAGATATACTTGGAGGGTCTCCAAGAATAATCATTCTGGGTAATTTCAATATCGAAGCAAGCCCCAATGCAATCCCGTAATCGGCCCAGATAATAACTCCATCTGGTTGATGTTCTTCAATCTTTCGGGCGAGTTTCGGGCAAAGTTCGGCTTCCGGGAACAGACTTTCAACATCTGGGAATAAAAATTCCTTTATCCGAGCCCACCAATAATCTTTGCGAAAAATTTTCAACCGTATTTGCATATTACGAAAAGGTCTCAGACAGGGTGGCTCCAAAGGCAAAGGAGGTAATGCAAGTGAATCAACAGAGATGTCCATCTTGTGCATATCTTCAATCCACCGTTCCCGTTCCTTATCAGTGACGGGTTCATTAGCGATCTCCTTTCGCGGCGCCAGAACACTCACTTCATGGCCCGCACTTGATAATGCATTGACCATCAGATAGGAAAAACAAGGCCCGGTCCCCTGATCACAATTTGGGACATCAAAAGTTACTAACAAAATTTTCATATTATCTTCTATACCATTTGGTGAAGTGGCACTGAAAAAACAATTTTTGAATTTTACTGTTTTCTAGTTTTCTGACACAAAATGATATTTTGTACAGCAATCCAATGGCTTGTCCAGACAACCATAAAAAATCGGAGAATAAAAACTGTAGGAGAGGCAAAACATTTGCGGTTCAATTAACTGTCTGCTTTTACAACAATTTCCTGACCAACGAAATTTCAACCAGGATTTCAGCAATCTTTTTCCCGCTTTGCCCATCACCATACGGGTTGACAGGCCTTCAGCAAGGCTTCAATCATCAGGAAACAAAAATAAGGCCCTGTGCCAGCAGAACGATTTGGAACAGTCGATGTAACCAAACTGATTTTCATTTTAATCAGCCACTGAAATCTGTTCAGAATTCATCCAGTACTGTTGCAATTTCCCGGCGTGATCACCCTTATCAGGCCGCCGTTTACCAAATGGCACATATTCTATTTCCGGGAATTTTTCAGCATGCTTTTGCAGTATTCGCCAAAAATCAACAAGCACCCCGGTATCGGCTGACATCAATTCAAGTGGTAAATCATGAAAAGCTTCATCCGGTATGGTTACAAAAACAATATTAGCGCCTTCTATCGCAGCTTTAATTGTGCCCGCAATTATAATTTCCTGCGGCAATTCTTTTCTGGCCATTTCACAGGCCAGAGGGTCAAAGGCGCAGACAGCGAGTCCTTTGTCATGAAGCGCCGTCGCAATTTTCATACCACTGGCTTCTTCTACCCAATTGGAATCGGGTTTATATGACAGGCCCAATACAGTGGCCTTGGCACCGGGCAAAACCTTGTCATTCAATTCATCGAATATCATTTGAACAAATCCATCATTTAAATTCTGGACGGTTGAAGCAATACTGGTCCGCGCGCCAACGACATCACCAATGAAACGTAGCGCATCATTGTCACGCGGGAAACAGGGGCCGCCATAGGATGTTCCGCCGGTTAAATATTTCCGTCCTATTCGACTGTCCTTACCTATGGCATCACTTACGACGTCAATATCACCACCAGGCATTTTTTGACAAATCTCTGACAACATATTGGCGAATGTTATTTTTGTTGTGACAAATGTATTAACCGCAATCTTTGCAAGCTCCGCATTTTCGAATGACATACGCTGAATAGGGGGGGCGTTGAGCAAGATTTTTGCATAAACATCTTCGGCCAAGACCCTGCCAGATTGTTCATCGCTTTCACCGACCAGAACCACATCAGGATGTAAAAAATCATAAATAATATTACCAAGAGCAATAAAAGCGGGGCTGTAACAAACACCAAAATCTTTCCCGCAAATTTTGCCGGATTCTTTTTCAATTACTGGAACCAAGCCGTACCGCATGCTGCCGGGCATAACTGTGCTGGTTAAAACAACAAGATGATAGCCTTCTTTATATTTTAAAGACTGGCCGATTTTTTTGAATGCATCTTTGGCAAAACCTATGGAAAAGGAGCCATCATGTTCACTCGGAGTTGGCACAATAACAAATGTAACATCGGTTTGATGAACGGCTTCATCGAAATTCAATGTTGCTGTAATACGGGATTTGTTTTCTGAAATGGTTTTTTCAAGACCCGTTTCATATACCGGGGCATGACCATTATTTAAACACTCGACAACAGCTGGATTAACATCAACTCCAATAACATCAAATCCCCTTGACGCTATAGCCGTTGCCATGCTGGCACCAAGTTTTCCCAATCCTGCAACAGAAAATTTCATAAAGCAAATCTTTTTAATTCTATATTATTCATTCAACACGCTGCATCCTTAATCAAAAGATACCCCCGGCAAAATTCAATTAAATTGCCCTTTTTGCCATTTCATGGGCAATCTCAACAAACCGGAATTCTGCCTTTCAAAAAACGGATTACTTTCCAGTCCATTAAACAAATGTATGGAAAAAACAGGTGAATGACGTCTTTCAGAATAATCAACGGTTTTGCTTTTCGCCGTTACCTGAAAAAGAAATTTTCCTGTATTCAACACACCGCCCGGAAAAGTAACATGAAGTACTTCAATCCTTGTGCCAGCATCAAGGAAACCTGATTTCCCTTCGGTAAATCGTGACTGACACATATCGATACCATTTACAGTCAACAAATGAACTGAAACAATAATTTTCTGGTGCATCCGACTGTCCAGGCCTATTTCCAATGTCATCGGCGCATTAAAATCGTGAACCGTCTCAGGCTCATTGCTGTCATTAAGTATTTTTAAAAATGCTATTTGAAACGGACGATCCATTTCCTTTTCAAAGGAAACAGTCGGCTCACCTTCTTTTTGAACTCCTCGAAGGTATCTTTGAATAACTTCCTGAGGCTTGCCAACAGATACAATTTTTCCCACGTCCAATAAGGCCACCCTATCACACATTCTTGAAATAGTGGACATATTATGACTGACCAGAACAATTGTTCTGCCATCTCTTACCCTGTCTTCAATTACCCCCAAACACTTTTCCTGAAAAGCTGCGTCACCGACGGCAAGGACTTCATCGACAAACAACACATCAGCTTTCAAATGAGCCGCAACGGAAAAAGCCAAACGCAATTGCATACCACTGGAATAACGTTTCGTTGGCGTATCAATAAAATCACGAACACCGGCAAAATCAACAATTTCATCAAACTTATCATCAACATCTCTATGCTTCATCCCCATAAGGACGGCGCTCATATAAATATTTTCCCGACCGGTTAATTCCTGATGAAAACCCGTTCCCACTTCAAGAAGTGCTGCAATTCGTCCGGCAACCTGAACGCATCCTGTTGTCGGCTTTATAATCCCGGCAATAATTTTCAAAAGCGTGCTTTTGCCGGCCCCATTATGGCCAATAATACCGAAGACTTCTCCACGGCATATTTCAAGATTGATTTCTTTAAGTGCCCAAAAAGTATTGCCATCAATAGCTTCATATTTCCCTGAACGAAAAATCCGTTTCATCACAGAAACCAATGTCGGATTATAGGACTGCCTGTCGGCTCTGCCACGGCGATAGCATTTGCCGATACCCGTTATTTGCACCGCGATATCATTCATAATCGATCAGCAAACACATCTACACGTTTACGGTATAGCCATAATCCAGTTACCATCATGACTGCGGTCACAGCAAACGATATCGCCAAATCAAACACCCGGGGTGTCGAAACATCCAAAACAGCCCAGCGAAAACTTTCTATAATCGGCACCAAAGGATTTAATGCCAAAATGGATCGCCATGGTTCACCGACAACACTTGTCGGATAGACGACAGGCGTTGCAAAGAACCACAATTGAACGGCAAAAGGAACCACATAGCGAACATCACGAAATTCCACATTAATCACAGCAAGCCAAAGCCCTGCTGAAAAAGCAACAAAAACAATATAAAAAGGTAAAACTAGGACAAGAAATGCCATTTTCCCCGGAATCACATCAAAATAAAAAACAATGAAAGCAAATACAACCAAGGCGACAAAAAAATCAACCAGCCCGGAAAAAGCCGAAGAAACCGGAAAAACCAGCCTTGGAGTGAAACTTTTTTTAATCAAGGCTGCGTTGGCGACAAAACTATTGGCAATTTCAGAAAATGTTCGGGAAAAAAGTTGCCACGGCAACAACCCGGCAAAGACAAAAACAGGATAAGGAGCACCATCAGACGGCATTTTAGCCAATCCGCCAAAAATCAGCGAAAACACCACCATTAAAACAAAAGGAGTCAAAACGGCCCAGACAAAACCCAGAAAAGTCTGTTTGTAACGGATTTTAATTTCCCGCAAGGACAATAAAACCACCAAAGCCCTAACGGCCCATAATTCTCTGAAAATTGTCATCAAAGAACTTTTCTCGGCCGTACGGGTTATAGTTTCCAATGCCATTTTCTACCCATTATCCATGCAAAATCAATAAACAGTTTGCTTATCCAAAAGAGCCGTATCAATGACTGTATTCTGTAGAATCTGACAGATTTTTTGACCATTGTTACCATCGCCGTATGGATTCACTGCCAAGGCGCATTCTGTTTTAAAGGCTGCATCATAAAGCGCTTTTTGGATAGATTTCTCAATATCTTCACGGTCATGTTCCGAATTGATGATATTGCTCGCCTGTGGTCTGCCTCTTTGACGGTCACCAATATTGACAACCGGAATTTTAAAGGATGGGGCTTCAAGAATGCCACTGGACGAGTTCCCGATTAACAAGGCACAACGGGACAAAAGGTCAAGATAGGCACTACGTTCGAGATTTTGGAAAACATGAACTCGGTCATGACCATTATGTTTGGAAATCGCATCGACAATACCGTCATACCCATGATCGGAATTGGGATAAACACAGTAAATTGAAAACCCCGTCCGCAAACATGCGTCCATCGTCATCAACATTTCCTGCCGGGCAGTTTCGTGGTGGGCCATTACGGGATGCTGAACCAAAAGGATGAATTCATCATCAGTCTCTATTTTCTTGTCTGCCTCATAATAATCACCCGAAACAATATCATCCAATTGCGGCGCACCGACCAGATGAATGCGAAAATCCTGTTCACCCAATTTCCGTAATCGTTCGGCAGAATCCGCACACGATGCAAAATGAATATGTGCCAATTTTGCCATCGCCATACGCGACTGATCATCAATATGTCCGGACTTGTCACCGGCCTGAATATGGGCGCAGGCAATGCCCATATAGCTCGCAGCGACGAGCGCGCCAAAGGTTTCAACCCGGTCGCCGAACAATAATACAATATCCGGTGATAATTCTTCATAGGCTTTGGCATATCCGGAAATGGCTTCACCCAAAGCCACGGACCAGCCCGATTTTGCCGTATGATCAGGCGACATCCTGACTTTCGCACCAATTGGAAAACCATCCCGTTCAATCAAGGCCAGACTTTCTCCCAAACTTTCGATCAAATGCATCCCGGTGATGATGGATGTAATTTCAAGTTCCGGGAAACCCTGCTGCATCGCCGCAAACACATTTTTTGCGTACCCGTACGTTGAACGGGATTCCAGAACGAATAGAATTTTTTTTGCTGTCATTCGCCAAGCTGGCTCCACCTGATTTGCGAATTTTCAGAAATATCCGTAACAGCCACACGCCCAATGATGTCATCCAGATGTTTTGCCGCAATAATATCATCAAATGGTGCAGGACGTTTGACAGACACCATATCATTGGCAATCAATGTCCCGGCGGGGATAAAACATAATGAAACGACACTTTCCCGTGCCCAGGACTTAATCTGCTCTTCTTCAGGAAATATTCTTTTTTCTTCACCCATAGCTTTAAAAATTGCCCGACTTCCTTTGACAAGTTCGCCCAATTCTCTGGGTTCAATTGATGATGAATGATCCGGTCCTTTCATATTCCGGTCCAGAGTAAAATGCTTTTCTATAATATTTGCTCCCAATGCAACAGCCCCTAATCCTGTATAAATACTGGAAGTATGGTCAGACAATCCCACGGGGACTCCATAACGGGATTGAAGTTTGGGTATATTTCCCAAATTAACCCGTTCATACGGGCAAGGATAAATGGAGACGCAATGCATAAGTACAAATTTTGCCTTTTCAGCAACAAGCACTTCAACCGTTTCTTTTATCTCGTCATCCATTGCCATGCCTGTAGAAACGATCATAGGTTTGCCTTTTTTCGCAATATGACGCTGCAATGGAAGATTGGTAAGCTCACCCGATCCGACTTTAAAAACATCTACACCGATTTCGCCCTCCAGAACATCTACTGATGCACAGGAAAAAGGTGTGCACATGTAATGTATACCGACGGAACAACAATACGCCTTGAGCTCCTTGTGTTCCTCAACGGATAAATTGGTACGTTCCAGTGCATCGTATAGGCTTTCATCAAAATTATCAGATTGCGGTGTATTTTTAAGCATTTCATCGCTTAAAATATGAATTTGAAATTTGATCGCGTCACACCCCATATCACGGGCAACAAGAACCATTTCCCGAGCCCGTCCAATATCTCCTTCATGATTGATGCAGGCTTCGGCAATGATATAAGGTGGCGAGCCTTTTCCTATGCGCCTGCCTGAAAATTCAATAAAATTTTCCATTACAGTTTCCCTTCTTGGGCAATACTGTTGGCAAAAATTAAATCAAGTTCCGTATCAATATCAATCGCCTCAACGTCCGGAACAACTTCTGAAAGCCAATTTTCGGAATAAACTGAATGCCGGGCCCTTAAATGCGGGACAGAGACAATGTACATGGTTCCGGATTCTATATAAAAAGGCTCACGGTTTTTTTTAATCCGCAACGACGGTGATCGTATCGGGCGAAACCATCCATGACAATCACAATTGCCTATGTTTTCATATGATTTCTTTACCGTTAACAAACTATCTCCTTGTTTTAAGACAATTTGTTTCATGCACCGCGCAATTGTTTCTGCTGTTCTGAAAGGTGCCGTAGGTTCCAAAATAACAACAAAATCAAATTCCTTTCCTGCAATTGAAAACTCATCAAGAACGTGTTCAAGAACATCTTCTGTTGGCACATCATCGTCAGCCAGTTCATCCGGGCGATCGACGACCTTTATTCCTGCAGCAATGGCTTCATTACGAATTTCGGTGTCTTCTGTTGAAACAACAATATTATCCAATTCAGATACTTTTTGCGCCCCATCAATTGCCCGCTCAAGCAAACTGACGCCACCAACCTGTCTCAGGTTTTTTTTCCTTACACGTTTTGACCCCCCACGCGCGGGGATAACCGCAATAAAACGCTGCCCGTCAATCATTTCATCATGTCATTCAGTTTTTCAGCGGTTTCAAAAGCCGTTGGCCAATCCGAATGAGCCAACCCGGCTTTGGCAACACGCTGAATTCCGTCTTCGAGGGTAATTTCAGGAGAATATCCAAAATCGTGCTTAGCCAGTGATGTATCACACCAGCGATCAAAAATTTCTCGCCCCTGACTTCGGTCAGAACTTTCATAGGTGTTCAGAACATTCGGCTTAATATCTGTATTCGGCTGCAGTACTTTAATCACCTGCCAAGCCAATTCGGTTAAAGTAACGACTTCATGCGAATTTCCAATATTATATATCCGACTATATGTAACCGGGTTCAATGCAGACAAAAGAATGCCACGAACAGTGTCAATTACATGGGCATAACTGCGTTTTTGTTTTCCCGCGCCATAAACTGTTGGAGCCTCGCCTTTTAATACGGCTTGTACGAATTTCGAAATCACAAATTGTGAGACCTGCCCCTCACCATAAGTATTAAACAATCTGACAATGGTATAATTCATCGAAGGAAAAAGCTGGTGGTAGCCATCAACCAGTCCTTCCCCGGCCAATTTTGTGACACCGTATAATGTTTTACCTTTTGTATCCGCCTGCTCATTAATGGGGCATGAATCGGGTTCGCCATATACTTCGGAGGATGAAGCAAAAATAAAATGCTTTACGCCGCAAAGGGCCGCAACATTAAGAACAATTTCCGTCCCGTTAACATTAACCTGAATACATCTGAGCTTGTGTTCTTCGGTACGACGCACACCAAGCATCGCCCCTAAATGTATGACGACATCACAGCCATTCATTGCTTCATGCACCGACATCCTGTCCAGCATGGTTCCTGAAAAAAAAGCAACTTTGCCAGTTTTTTTTAAACTTTCGAAAAAAGACCTGTGCCGCATAAACTGCTCAGCAAGATCAAAACAAACAACCTCATGACCTTGCCCCAACAATTGACGAACCGTTTCGCGCCCAATCAACCCGGAAGCCCCAGTAACAAGAAAACGCAACGTCAAATGCCTTGCTCCTTTTTGAAAACTCCATATTGTTGCTGGAGAATTTCCCGAACACCTTCATTTATAGTGGTCTCTGCCTTAAAGCCAAAAACTGATTCAAGACGCGTTGGATCAGATACGGATTTTAATATTTCCCCGGGCCTTTTGCTTTTGAAAATAGGAGCAAGCTTAACCCCAGACAATCCGGAATGACCAAGTTCTGTTTTTATCACTTCATCCAGTTCAATTAAACTTAGACCTTTCCCTGTCCCAACATTGTAAACTCCAGAATCCTTGCAATCTTTCCCGCAAATATGTGAGATCAATCGACAGATATCACCAACATAACAAAAATCACGAACAGCCGTCCCATCACCAAAAATAACAGGAGCCTGACCAGCCAAACGTTTTGATATCCACTTGGGAATAACAGCCGCATAGGCACCACCCGGGTCTTGCCAGGGACCATAAATATTAAAAAACCGGAAACCTATAGGTTTAAAATCGGATGCATTGCCTTCTAAAGCCAAAGCAAAAAATTCATCAGAAAGTTTTGAAGCGGCATAAGGGCTTAATGGCCGGGCAACAGCACATTCTTGCAAAGGGATATCTTCACAATCTCCATAAACTGCGCAAGAAGATGCATAAATGAAATGTTTTATTTTGTTTTTTGCAGCAGCTTTGGCTACAGAAACAAATCCTTCAACATTTATGGATACGGTTTCTGACGGATCTGCCATTGAACGTATAACGGAGGGCTGCGCGGCTAAATGAACAACAGAAGAACATTCTGAGACCAGCTTATTGATCAAACCAGAATCGCGAATATCTCCTTCAACAAAATCAAAAGCATCACTTGCCATGCTGGCGATACGATTTACATTCTCAGCATTCCCCGTCTGAAAGTTATCAAGGCCAATAACATTCCACTCGCAGTTAAGGGCATGCGAGGCAAGGTTCGAGCCGATAAAACCAGCCATCCCTGTAATAAGCATCGTTCTCATGAAAAAATGTTTTTGCAAAAAAGACAAAATCGATAAAAAATCGTAAAAAGGGCAATAAAAAAAATTTACAACATAATATCCACGCTACCGCAGTCCGGGTGAAAAGCAACACCCGACACTTGAAATCAGGAGGTAAAATAACCAACACGGTCCGGATTGTATAGGAAAGAATTAACCGTTTTCACCTTCCCCACCCCGACCGTTGAGTTGGTCTTCAATATGCAGGGACAAAGCCGTTGTTTGCTTGATCTCTTCGAACGCTATCGGAGACTGGCCCGATTTCAGAGCCTCGGCAACGGCCTGCATCTCGGCCAGGTGCCCTTTGTCCGTATCCCCCTGCCACAACACCGCACCATCCCCGGCGCGGCTGAGTTTTTTGAAATCATCAACGATATAGGTCTCACCGTCACAAAAAATTTCAACCCGTTCCTTCGCCAATCCCTGTTTCGGGCCAAGGGCCGAGTAAAACAACTGACCAAGACTACCATCCTGATAACCAATGACCGCACTGAAATTGTCATTTTTCCGTTGCGCATCACTTCCCGGCACAATACCCACCGCCGATACCGTATCCGAAACGGAATCCGTCAAAAATCCAAACACATCATACATATGACAGGCCTCGCCGATATTGCGCCCCCCGCCTTCTTCAGCTTGCTGCCAATGATCCGGCGGCAAATATCCGGCATTGATACGGTAATTGATCATCATTGGGCCACGTCGCGATTTGAGTGTTTCCTTTAAAATCTGAAACGCCGGTGAAAAGCGACGATTAAATCCGACCATCAGCATTTGGCCTGACGTGGCCGCATAACAGTCCGATACAGCCTTGAGCGAACGCCAGTCCGTCGCCAGCGGTTTTTCAACGAACACATGCCTACCCGCAGACAAAGCCGTTATCACCTGTTGGCCATGATCCTTATGGCGGCTGGCAATCACCACCAGATCAATTTCATCCGATTGGCAAACAGATTCCAGATCCGTGGCCAGAATCTCAACGCCCTCGGCACGGGCAAAATTACCGCCCCGGACCGCATCGGAACTGATAACGGCCTGTAAAGTAAAGCCGCCTGTTTTTTTCAAAGCCGGAACCAAAGTGGAAATCCCGAAAGCCCCGGCCCCGACAAGGGCATAACGGACCGTGTCACCGGGAACGGGAACGCACCCGGACAGTTCTATCCGGGGGGAAAGTTCCGTACCGTCCGCAGACGGGTATTCGATAAAAAAGCCTGTCGAAGAGCTGCTTTCCCCATCCTGTTTGACCCGCTTTTGATAAGCGTCCGGAGCATCATCGAAGGCGACCGTTTCGGTAACGGTTTTCACCACATCCAGCGTCCCCGCCGCCATCATTTCGAGACAGTTTTGCATATTGCGCCCAAGCGTCCAGCGCACATACGCAAACGGGTAATCCATAGCGCCTGATTCGTACCCCCGGTCATAGCGCCCGGGACCGTACGACGTACTCATTACCACATCCAGTTCCTTGGCGAAAAAATCGGCCCGGGCAAATTTCATTCCCACGTCCCCGACCAGCACCACCCGGCCTTTCGGTCGGGCAATCGCCGTCGCCAAATTCACCGGATCACTGGATTGGGTCGCCGCCGTAATAATCACCTGATCGACACCCCAGCCGCCGGTTGCATCGCGCACAAGGGCTTTAAATTGATCCATATCTGCCGTACCGTCATCCAGCCCCAAATCAAGCCCCCGAGCGGTTCTGGTTGCATCCATATCAAAACCGACCACAAAGCAACCTGCCGCTTTCAGCATTTGCACCGTCAGTTGCCCCAGCAATCCAAGTCCGATGACGGCAACCCGTTCGCCCAGTTGAACCGATGCCCGCCGGACCCCTTGCAAAGCAATGGTTGCAACCGTTGTCGCGGCGGCGGATTTCAAGTCACACCCCGCTGGCACGGCACTGACCAAATTCTTCGGCACACAGATGATTTCGGCATGGTTGGCAACACCGGCCCCTGCGCACGCCACTTTTTGCCCCGGGGTGAAGCCATCGACACCTTCACCCACCGCCAACACAACCCCCGAGGCCGAATAGCCGAGATTCCAGCCCTGATCATCCCTGTCCGTGCTTTCCAGTCCGGCAGCACCTCTGATTTTCTCCCGAACGATGGAATGAACCCGGTTCAATGCTTTTTCAGGGTGCTTCAGGGCCAGCCCGAAATAATGAACAGCTTTGTCAATGTTTTCCGTCACGGAACCATTGCCGCCAAGAGACGCCCCTTTCAGGGCAGCGATTTCGGTGCCGGCGCTGACCAGCGAATATTTGACCGCCACCATCACCGTTCCCGGTTTTGCAACGGGATCAGGCATACGGGCGATACGGACCCCGGTGTTCGTTCCGATAAGTTGTCGCATGGATGCAACCCTTCAAACATCAAAAACTCGGCCTTGATAACAATCACAGGTAATATAGGGACAGTTCCACCCTGTAAAGGCTCAAGGAACGGCACCAAGATGCAAAACCGGGGCAAAAATGGATTTTCAGGAATTATTGGCAATTTTCGGTGACCACACCATTAAAAACGGCTACGCTGTCCCCTATGAACAAGAACAAACAATCCGGCAAAAAAGAAACCCGTGCCCCTGAACAAAAACAGGTTATCGGTTTGCGTCTAAGCCTGATCATATTGTTTTTATGCCTGAGCGTTATATCCATCACCACATCGGCGGGATTGTATATATCCTATCAAAACCAGATCAAAAATCTGGAGAAACATACGGTAGAAACTGTCAAAGCCCTGTTTGCAACGCTAAGTGAAAAACAAATGCTGGCAACTTTGCAGGCATTCAGGGAATTCAGGAATGTGCGAATTGCTTTGAAGAGCAGAACGGACAAACCCGCAAAGCCATTGCCGCTTTCTGCGACGGCGGAAAATTCTATCGAGGTCAGGGTCCCTTTACCCACGGAAGCAGGCAAAGCCACAGCGAAACAACGTTACGTCATTCTTGATGTGGCATTGCAACGAACAATCCTTTTAATGCAGCAGCAATTCTGGTTAATCCTTGGCATCGGTATGATGACCATCCTTAGTCTGTTGGCCTTTACACCCTATGTTTTCCGTAAACTGATTGCCGATCATTTAAACCTGATTGCCCGATATGCCCGTTCATTAAACGCCGGCATCATGCAAACGCCGCTAACCCTTAAACGCGGCCTCAAATCAGCCCGGAACATTGACGAACTGGACACCGTTGTTGACGCCATCAACGACATGCATAAAAGTTTGACGGACAGTTATTTTGCCCTGCAACTGAGCGAGCATCGGTTCACGGATTTTGCCGATGCCGCTTCGGACTGGTTATGGGAAATGGATGAAGATTTGCGCTATACATATGCCTCGGAACGGTATTATGAAATTTCAGGGCGCGGACCACAGGATCTGCTGGGCCTGTCACAGGCCGAAGTTCTCGATGCCGGTGAAACAGGCATTACCGAATACAACATTCATCTTCAGGCCTTGCAAAACCGGCGCCCGTTTCAGGACTTTACCTACGGCGAAATTTCCGAAGACGGCTCGAAAAAATGGTACCGCCTGAGCGGCAAACCCTTATTCAACGATCAGGGGATATTTCAAGGCTACCGTGGCACAGGGCGAAACATCACCGAAGAAGTCCGCGCCCGACAGGAAGCCGTCGAGTCGACCCACCGTTTTCTTGACGCCATCGAAAGTGTGTCGGACGGCATTGCCTTTTGGGACAAGAACGACCTGTTTGTACTTTGTAACCGCAATTACCGTGAACAGGCGGGAGCATCGGCACAGGTTCTGGTGCGGGGCACTCCGTTTGAAACTTTTTTAAAGCATTCCCTTGATCTTCAATTAAAAGAAAAACCCGGTGAAGATTATGGTGCACTTTACCGGCAAAAGCTTGAATATCATTCAAATCCGCCAAGCGCCTTTGAAACATTCCGGGAGGGGCGCTGGATTCTGGTGCGCAACAACCGCTCGCCCGACGGAATGACCGTATCGGTGACAACGGACATTACGGAATTAAAGTTGCGCGAAGACGAACTGCAAAAAATAATTGACGCGATTCCTTTATGGATTGGTTACGTCGACCATCGGCAATGCTGCCAAATCAATAATCAGACATTTACAAAGTGGTTCGATCTGACGCCTGAAGACGTTCACGGAAAAACATTGAAACAGGTGATGGATGACGCATCCTATACAAAAATACTGCCTTTTGTCGAACAGGCTTTGGATGGCGAAACCGTTAATTTTGAAACGGATCAGTCTTTTTTTAAAATCAAAAGCAAAAAAAATGCAAACCATCCCGCCTTTATTGAAATGATTTTCACACCGGATGTTTCCGATGACGGCAAGGTCATGGGATTTTTCATCGCCGCCAGCGATATCAGTGAACGCAAACAATCACAGGAATTACTGGTGCAATCGCAAAAAATGGAAGCCATCGGTCAACTGACCGGTGGCGTTGCCCACGATTTCAACAATTTGCTGGCGGTGGTGCTTGGCAGTTTGAGCCTGATGGACGAATTCATCAAGGACGGCACGGAAAAACAATTATTAAGCGCGGCCTTGAACGCCTGTCGTCGGGGTAGCGATTTAACCCAACGGTTACTGGCCTTTGGCCGCAGACAGGCCCTTCAGGCCGAGGTCACCAACCTGAATAAACTGATCCGCGGTATGACAGAGCTTCTGAGGCGGACCCTTGGCACGCAAATTGAAATTGTTACCCAACTTTCACCGAAACTGCCACCGGCGGAAATTGACCGGACGCAGCTTGAAAGTGCGGTCTTAAATCTGGCCATCAACGCCCGTGACGCCATGCCGGGTGGCGGCAAACTGATTATTTCAACCAGCATTCAGGAACCGCCAAAAACGGGCCTGAAACAAAAACCGGTGCCGCAGGATTTTATCGTTATCGAAATCCGCGACAACGGTATCGGCATTGACGATAACGTTCTGGAACATGTTATCGAGCCTTTTTTCACCACCAAGGAAGTCGGTCGCGGTAGCGGTTTGGGACTGAGCATGGTGTATGGCTTTATCACCCAGTCGGGTGGGGAAATCACCATTGCAAGCAAAGTCGGGAAAGGCACCACCATACGGCTGTTTTTGCCCGCTTCCCCAACCGGTCCCGTCATACAACAGGAAAAAACCCGTGAATTTGATAACCTGAGCGGACAGGGTGAACATATTCTGATCATCGAAGATGATGCCGACGTGGCGGCAACGACCGAAGCCCTGCTGCATAATCTGGGCTACACCACAACAACCGCCGAAGACGGCAAAACAGCGCTTAAGGCAATAAAAGACAACCCGGATTTTGATCTGGTGTTTTCCGATGTGTTTTTACCGGGCGGCATGACCGGGCCGGATGTTGCCAAAATTATCCGCAGCAAAAACAAAACCATTCCGATTCTGTTCACATCCGGCTACCCCGCGGATCATATTGAAAACCTGCAATCAAATGAAGGCGATGCGGAATTGATTTCAAAACCCTATGAAATTTTCGATTTGGCATCGCGGTTGCGGGCGATGCTGAAAAAATCCCGATCAAATGACCCGCAACAAGAATAGAATTTTCATCTTGGCACTGCCGCTCTCACGGAGTATCCATGAATAAAGATGTTTAATTCCCCCATCATTTCAGGAGCGCACCATGGCTTATCAACATATTCTCACCGAAACCAAAGACAACATCGGATTGATCACACTTAACCGCCCGGATGCCATGAACGCGCTTTGTCAGGCCTTGACCGAGGAAATGGGAGACGCCCTGGACACCTTTGAAGCCGATGACAGCGTTGGCTGTATCGTCATCACCGGATCGGACAAAGCCTTTGCCGCCGGTGCCGATATCAAGGAAATGCAATCTTTTGATTACATGGACGCCTATAAAAATGACTTCATCACCAAAAGCTGGGAACGGGTGACCACGTGCCGCAAACCGGTGATCGCGGCGGTTGCCGGGTATGCCCTGGGCGGTGGCTGTGAACTGGCGATGATGTGCGATTTTATTCTTGCCGCCGATACGGCGCAATTCGGACAGCCGGAAATCAATCTGGGTATCATCCCGGGGGCCGGCGGAACGCAACGTTTAACCCGGTTTGTCGGCAAATCCAAAGCCATGGAAATGTGTCTGACCGGACGCATGATTGACGCCAATGAAGCCGAACGGTGCGGACTGGTCGCGCGCGTGACAGATGCCGAAAACTTCATGATTGAAGTCATGAAAACAGCCGGTAAAATCGCCTCGAAATCGCGCCCCATAGCCATGATGGCCAAAGAAGCCGTCAACCGCGCCTATGAAACCACACTGGCCGAGGGCATCCACTTTGAACGCCGACTGTTCCATTCGGCATTCGCCACGCTTGATCAAAAAGAAGGCATGAGCGCATTTGCCGAAAAACGCAAAGCCAAATGGCAGAACCGTTAATGGTTTTTCAGATAGGTTTCCAGAATTTCGCGCTTTAGCGTTTTGCCGGCGACGTTGCGCGGGAATTCCGGTAACACAACGGCGTCTTTCAGGCGCTGGTATTTGGCTCCTACCCGTTCATTGACCCACTGGCAAAGATCACCGGGTGATAATTCAGCCCCGGTTTTCAACAACACGGCGGCAACGGGGACTTCGCCCCATTTATCATCCGGCGCACCGAACACCGCCACTTCTGTGACATCGGCATGGGTGACAGCGATTTCTTCGATGTCTTTTGGATAGACATTAACGCCGCCTGAAATAATCATGTCCTTGATGCGGTCGACCAGATACAGATAGCCGTCCTCGTCCACATAGCCCGCGTCCCCGGTATGGAGCCAACCATCAACGATGGCTTTTTCCGTCAAATCGGGGCGGTTGTAATAGCCCGGCATCAGCATCGGTCCACGGCCACAGATTTCACCGACCTCACCGGCATCGCAAAGGGTGCCGTCTTCGCGGATAATTTTCATATCATGAAAAGGTGGCGGGGTTCCGACCGAGCCTTGTTTATGGACCGCATCGGTGCGATCAAGAATGGTCATGAAGCCTTCGGTCAAACCGTACAATTCATAAAAACGGTTCGGCAAGGCTTCATTCAGGCGTTTTTTATGTTGCAACAACAATGGCGCGCCCAAAGATAATACCATTTCCAGTGATTGCAGTTTTTTCGCGTCAAAATCAGGATGATCCAGCAGTTGAATAATTTGTGACGGCACCATAATGGTATGGGTGACGCGGGATTTTTCGATTTCTTTCAGCACCGCCCCGGGATCAAACGATCTGTGCAGAATATAGGTGGTGCCCAGATACATCCACGGCATCAGATCCAGCATACAGCCGTTGAAAACAATGGACCCGGCGTGCAAGACCACGCTTTCCGGCGTCATCCGGTAGGCGCCTGCGAAATGCGTGCAATAATTGGCGCGCACATAATGGCTGTGGATGATGCCTTTAGGGGCGCCGGTGGTGCCGCTGGAATACATGATGTTATAAACGTCGTCATCCGTAATGGCGGCGTCCGGGGTCTCGTTATCCGGCTGATTACCAACAAAATCGTCATAAAAAATAAAATCCGGATGATCGTTTTTATTTTTTCCAACCAGAATGATCCGGGATGTGTCAATGGCCGGGAAATCATCGGCGCGCGCGCGGAACGTATCGCCATAGGCAGAGTCGGCAAAAACAATCACCGCATCGCAATCGTTCAGCAACGTCACCAACCCGGCCCCTTGCAACAACGGACTGGCCGGAACAATAACGATGCCGGTTTTCGCTGCCGCCCAGTACAGCATCATCAATTCAGGGGAATTGGATAAAATCGCGGCGCATTTTTCGCCCTTTTTCACGCCCGCCGATAACAGGGCATGGGCAAGTTTGTTAACCGCCCTGTTGAATTGCCGGTACGTCAGGCTTTCGCCATCCATGACAAAACAGGGATGATCCGCCCTGAACCGGGCATGACGGGGAAGAAGGGCGCCGATATTCATAAAATAACTCTACAGGGGATCAAAGGCACGTTCCTGCAAAAAAATCAACCGTTCCTGACAATTTGCAACACCCCGTAATAGGAAACGACGGAGCCTGAAATAACAGTCAGTATCATGAACGCCAACAAAAGATAGCGGTGTATGTTGGCTTCGAGTTTTGATTTAATCGAACGTGTATGACGAAAAGCCGTCGAAAAGCCCTTGGCTATACGTTCGATTTTAACCAGTTCGGTATGTTGCCAGAATTGGTAGATAATCAACGTGGCAATAACGGCTATGGTTAAAATAATAATCAAAGCCGTTAGTTTATTGCCATAGCCATAATCGGCAGCAACAAATTTGGCAACCGCAAGAAAGGCACCATACACTAAAAGCGTTGAGCCCACCGTCCACCATTGCAAATATTTGGCAAAACGCATGCTCCGGGTCGATTCTTCGTATAAAAGCCGCATTTCCGCATGGGTCAATTCATCATAGGTTGACGGCTCGTTTTCAAACGGCTCTTCCCTGTCATTATGATGATCATCGTGATCCTGTTTTTTTGCGTTCAAGGTCCAATCCTTTATCCGGAAACGGAATGACAAAGCAGTTTACGGCAAAAACCATAGCGAATAACAAAAGAAAATTCCATAAACTTCAGATGCCGGGATCACAAAAAAACATGACACGCCAGCACTTCATTGACCGCACCATTGCGGCGAAGGGGTAGTTTTACCTGATGCCATATTTTGTGTTCCCTGTTTTGCCAGAACAAAGTGCCACAGCTGAAAACAGGACGTTTGTTTACCAGCACATTGACATTGATATCATAAAGAGTCTGAAAAGATGAACTTAGCCCGATTTCCGACATCAAGCCACCAAGGCGTAAATTGCGTATCTGTGCGTCAAGAGAGTGTCCGTCCTTCTGTTCTTTGCTCGATATTCTTGCGAGTATAACTGCTTTCATAGCTCAACTTGATCCAAGTCAGTCTCACCTATTTCAATCATTTTTTCTATTAGTGCATTGTATGCTGCATCCTGGACTTTCTTTTCCTTATGGAGCGTCTCTATTACCTTGTAGGGGTTCTGGAGTAGAACATAGTGTATAGAGCCACTTGTACCCTCTCTAAATTGAACAAACCCAAGCTCTTCTAAAATGCGCATACGCGTTGCCCATGTGCTATCGGCTCTCTCTCCTGAAAAACCTGCATAAAAAGCCATTTCTTTAGGGTTTGACGCTATTACAAAACCATCGCCTTCTCTTGTCCTGCACCAAAGATCAAAGTATGTTTGTGAAACAGGCTTCCCTTTGGGGGATGCCATATCCATTATCCTTAGTATCAAGGGCATAGCGCGAGGCACGATCAACCACCCACTTTTGGGCTTCCATATTTGCTCCTCTGCTTTCTTCCAGAGCTTAGACCGCATATCGAGCCGTCTTTTCTGTATCACAGATGTCTGTTTTTGCTTCGTAGCCATGCTATAATCCTGTGTTAAGGGGCGCACTGGGGGTTGGACTCCCCAGCACTAAAAGTAAAGTGATCCAAGGGCTTTCTCCTTGTGGAAGGGAGGGCTCTTGGCTTTGCTTTATAGCCCTAATAATAACCCGCCTCCCTCATTTTCTCTACGTATTTCTTGTCTATCCAAGTCAGAAATAGAGGTAAATATATATGATTCGTTATATTCAATTGTAACATATATTGTCAATTCATAATTTTTTTGTAATCAAGAATAGATATTCTTCTTTCATCTTCAATTGGATAATCTTATTTTGTAGTATTCCAATGTGATCTGTGATCATATGTGTTCAATGTAATCCTGTGCTCTCTGTATAGGATAGTATGAAAGGGGATAGTGCAAATTTTCTATTCGGTTCCCTGCACAGTATTTGCCGGACATAGCAACTCATATTGCCGAGATGCACGAGGCAGAACGCCAATACCACCATGAGAGTATTGAAGCCCTGAATACCGAGATGGGGCAGATCAATGCCCAGATGGATAGGTTGGCTGATTTACTCGTTAACGAGACCATCACCAAAGAAGCCTAGGATCGCAAATTCTCCCAACTCCAAAGCAGGCGACAAGTGATTAGCGTCATGCAGGAAGAGCACCAAGGCGGCAATGAAGAGTTCAAAAACGCCCTGACCACAATGGTTTCCTTGGCATCTAAAGCCCCTGAGATATTCAAAAGTTCGAAAATATCGGTAAAATGCTCTCTCATGGTTTTCGTATTTTCGAACCTTGAGCTCAACGACGAAAAGCTAGAGCACACCTTGCGTGAACCCTTCCAGAGCTTCCAGAATGTAGAGAGTTATAAAGAATGGCTGGGGTACCTGGACTCGAACCGGGAATAACAGAATCAGAATCTGCCGTGTTGCCAATTACACCATACCCCAAAAAAAAGGCCGGAAGTCAATTTCCATGGCGGGAAAATAACATATCTGATCAAGAACTTGAAAGCACTGATTTTTGATTTTTTTGATCGATTTCAAAACTGCCCCTTGGAGCATCGGCAGGACAATACTATAATCGCATTTATGAATGTACTGTTATGGCAGACAACAACTGTTTCTGATCATGCTTTCCCCGGAGTATCAAAGTGACTTCAATTCCTGACGCTGATTTTTCCGGAAACAGACAAACTTCCATTGATCAAGACAAAGTTCCCTCCTATGCCGCCATTGATTTGGGGACCAATAATTGCCGGATGCTGATTGCCGAACCCAGCGCGAACGGATTTACCGTCGTTGACGGTTTTTCGGAAATTGTCCGTCTGGGCGAAGGGCTGGAAAAAACCGGCCGGCTTCAGGATGCGGCCATGGACAGAACCATCCGTGCGCTGATTATCTGTGCCAATAAAATCCGCAGCCGGAAAACATCCCGCGTCACCTGTATCGCCACCGAAGCCTGCCGCAGGGCCAGCAACGGCGAGGAATTCATCAAACGCATCAAAACCGAAATCGGGCTGAATTTTGTCCCGGTTTCCCCCGAAGAAGAGGCCCGCCTGACCCTTGGCGGCTGTGCACCATTGTTAAAACCCGTCCCCGGCAAGGCCTTGCTGTTCGATATTGGTGGCGGCAGCACGGAAATCATGTGGATCAATACCTATCGACAGAAACATCCGGAAATCGAAGCTGTTCTTTCATTGCCTGTTGGTGTTGTGACCCTGTCGGAACGCTATGACGACCCTTTGCCGACAACGGCTTATCAGGAAATCATCAGCGCCATAGACAGCCAGCTGGCTCAATTCTGTGACCGCCACAACATCAAAAACAGCATTGACAACCGTCAGGTACAAATGATCGGCACTTCGGGCACGGTGACAACGCTGGGCGCGATCAATCTGAACCTGCCCCGCTATAACCGCTCGCGGATCGACGGATTGGCACTGGATTTCTCGGTTTTACAAACGGTAAGCGACCGCCTGCGTTCCATGAGCCTTGACGAAAGGCGGCAAATTCCCTGTATCGGTCGCGGACGGGCCGATTTGATGCTGATGGGGTGTGCGGTGCTGGAAGCCATCTGCAAACGCTGGCCGGTGGGTATATTGACCGCCGCCGATCGTGGCATTCGCGAAGGCCTGTTAAACGCCATGATCGAAAGGGACAGGTTATCCGGCCCCATCGAGGCCAGCCATGGCTAAACCGCCGCCGACAAAACCGCCTAAAAACCCTGTCCGCGATGGCCGCAAAAGTGATCAGAAACAGGGGAAACTTTCCGTGCGTGAACTGACAACCCGGGTCAGAACCGCCAAACGCCGCAAAGGGGCATCGACCCGGTGGCTGCAACGTCAGCTCAATGATCCCTATGTGGCCGAGGCTAAAAAACAGGGCTACCGTTCCAGAGCGGCCTTTAAATTGCTGGAAATTGATGACCAGTTCAAGATTCTCAAACCCGGCAAGAAACTGGTTGATCTGGGCGCGGCCCCCGGGGGCTGGTCACAAATTGCCGTTGAGCGATTGAATACACAAGGGCATAAAAAAGGCGCTATCGGTAAAGTCGTCGCCATTGATATCCAGCCGTTCGATGATATTCCAGGCGCGATTTGCATCGAGCAGGATTTTCTCAGTGCCAGCGCCGCCCGGGCATTGAAAAAAGCCAGCGGCGGGGCGGTTGATCTGGTGATATCGGACATGGCGGCACCATCGACAGGGCATCCGGGAACGGATCATTTGCGCATCATGGGATTATTGGAAGAAGCCTATGATTTTGCCCGTAACGTCTTGAACCCGGGCGGTGTGTTTCTGGGAAAAGTTTTACAAGGCGGCACCGAAGATACGTTGTTGCAAAGCCTGAAACAGGATTTCAAAATCGTCAAACACACCAAACCGCCATCGAGCCGCGCCGACAGCCGGGAAAGCTACGTTATTGCCCTTGGCTTCAAAGGCAAAAGCAAAGACAACTGAATCCCCTTGGCAAGACCCGATCAATGTGTATGATCAGGCGCCAACTCATAGAACCCATTGATGGAGATTGGCATGGCCGAAATTCTTGAAGCTCTGACATTTGACGATGTTCTTCTGGTTCCCGCCGCCTCCGAAATTCTTCCGGCCCATGCCAGCACCCGGACCCGGCTGACCCGGACTGTCGATTTGGCCATTCCTTTGATTTCCGCCGCCATGGACACGGTCACCGAACACCAGTTGGCCATCGCCATGGCCCGGGCCGGTGGCATTGGCGTCATTCACAAAAATTTATCCATTCAGGAACAATCTGACGAAGTCCGCAAAGTCAAAAAATATGAAAGCGGCATGGTGATTGATCCATTAACCATCGCCCCGGACGCAACATTATCCGAAGCCCGCCATTTTCAGGAAACCCGTGGTTTTTCCGGTATCCCCGTGGTTGATCCCAAATCCGGCAAACTGGTTGGCATTTTAACCAACCGCGATGTCCGTTTTGCCGACAACCCCGATCAACCGGTCAGCGAACTGATGACCCGGCATCTGGAAAACAAGCCTTTGGTAACCGTCCCCAAAGGCACAACCCGGGACGAAGCCAAACGATTATTGCATTTAAACCGCATCGAACGCTTGCTGGTGGTTGATGATGATTTCAAATGCGTCGGCCTGATCACCGTTAAAGACATTGAAAAAGACCAGCAAAATCCCGATGCCTGTAAAGATGCCAACGGCCAGCTTCGGGTCGCCGCCGCCACCAGTGTTGGCGACGACGGATCGGACCGGGCGCAAGCGTTGATCGAAGCCGGGGCCGATGTGGTCATCGTCGATACCGCCCATGGTCATTCATCGGGGGTTCTGGAAACGGTCAACCGTATCAAAAAATACAGCAATTCAGCGCAGGTTGTCGGTGGCAATATCTGTACCCCCGAAGCCGCACAAGCGTTAATTGACGCCGGTGCCGATTGCGTCAAGGTCGGTATTGGTCCCGGCACCATTTGCACAACCCGGATGATCGCCGGTGTCGGCATGCCGCAACTGTCCGCCGTCATGGAAGTGGCCGAAGTCTGTCGCAAGGCCGACATTCCGATGATTGCCGATGGCGGTATTAAATATTCAGGCGACATTGCCAAAGCCATTGCCGCCGGTGCGGAAACAGTCATGATCGGATCGTTGTTTGCAGGGACGGACGAAAGCCCCGGCGAAGTTTTGCTGTATCAGGGACGGTCCTATAAATCCTACCGCGGCATGGGCTCCCTGGGCGCCATGGCGCGCGGCTCGGCTGACCGCTATTTTCAGGCCGAGGTTAAAGACAGCCTGAAACTTGTGCCCGAAGGCGTCGAAGGCCGGGTGCCCTATAAAGGCCCCATCAGCACCATCATTCACCAACTGGTCGGCGGTTTGCGTTCGGCCATGGGCTATACCGGATCGGCCACCATTGCAGCCCTGCAAAACAGCACACAATTTCGCCGGATTACGTCATCGGGTTTGCGTGAAAGCCATGTCCACGACATTACCATCACCCGCGAAGCCCCCAATTACGGCAGCAACGGTTAAAAGACAATGACCCCCGCTGCCAGGTTGCAAGCCGTTCTTGAACTCACGGCAACGATTGCGCATGAAAGCGGGCCCGCCGATGTGATTATTGACGGCTATTTCAGGAAGCGCCGCTATGCCGGATCTTCGGACCGGCGGGCCGTCAACGAACGGGTCTATAAAATTTTACGCCACCGCGCCCGGCTTGACTGGTGGATTGAACGCACCGGGCTGAAAATCACCGACGTTTTCAGAGCCCGCCTGATCGCCCATTTGACACTGGCCGACAAATTGGCTGTTGATGAAATCGCCACGCTTTTTTCCGGCACCAACCATACACCGGAACCCCTTGGCGATATGGAAACCCGGCTTCAGGAAAATCTTTATGGCCGCCCCGTCAATCATGCGGAAATGCCCCGTCACGTCCGTTTTGAATACCCGGCGTGGATGGATAAATCTTTGGCCGCGGTGTGGGGAGACAGTATTGAAACGGAACTGTCGGCGCTAAATCAGAAAGCACCGGTTGATGTCCGCGTCAATACCGTCAAAACCACCCTTGAACAGGTACAGAAAGCTTTCAGCAAGGACTACATCGAAGCCGGGCCGACGGCCCTGTCACCGCTTGGTCTGCGCCTTCCCGGCAATCCCAAACTGGGCGGCACGGAGGCCTTTAAAAAAGGCTGGATCGAAGTTCAGGACGAAGGCTCGCAACTTGTATCGTTGTTATGCGGGGCTGCGCCCGGTATGCATGTGGCGGATTTCTGTGCCGGGGCCGGTGGCAAAACCCTGGCCCTGGCCGCCATGATGACGGAAAAAGGGAAAATTCGCGGACGACTTGACGCCTGTGATGTATCCCGGTTCCGCCTTGATCGCATGAAACCCCGGCTTAAACGCGCCGGGATAAAAGGCGTCCGGCTGAACAGTATTTCCGCCAAAGACTGTTCATGGACCGCATCCCGGTTGGGACAATACGACCGGGTATTGGTTGATGCGCCTTGCACCGGCACCGGGGCGTGGCGCCGCGATCCAACGGCACGCTGGCGTTTCAGTCCGAACGATCTGGCAGACATCATTAAAACACAGCAACGGATTTTGCACAACGCAGCCGGGCTGGTCAAACCCGGTGGCCGTCTGATTTATGTGACCTGTTCATTGCTGATCGAAGAAAATGAACATCAAACCGCCCGCTTTCTGGAAGATCATAAAGATTTCAAAACCATCGCTATGGATCAGGTTTGGCGGGAAACCATTGGCGAGCCACCTCCACCCCCGGCCCCGTGGTTACGGCTAAGCCCGGCGTCAACCGGAACGGACGGATTTTTCGCCGCCGTATTTGAGCGCGCCTGACCGTCCCGCATTCATTCGATACGCACGGCCGTTCCGCTGGCGACCAGAAACAGCATCGATTTGCCGTCTCCGGAAATTTCGCTGTAATCCAGATCAACGGCAATCACCGCGTTGGCCCCGACCATCAACGCTTCGCGGCGCAGTTCGGTCAGACAAATACGTCTTGAATCGCGCAGCACCTTTTGCGAGGCTTTTGACCGCCCACCGAAAATATCGCGAATCCCGGCAAAATAATCACGGAACATATTCATGCCAAACACACATTCCGCGGTGATAATTTCAATGCGTTCCATGACCGTATGGCCGCTTAATACCATTTCCGTCGTTATAATGATGTCTTTTGCCAATTCGTCGATCACTTCTGCGGGCAATTCATCAAATTGTTTATCATCAATCAGTTGTTGAATTTTTTCTTCGGATTTTCCAAACAAACCAAACATCATGCCTCCTTGTGACAAAACCTGTTCCCGGATAATCATATACCGACTTTTCGGTGATCGTTAGTCCCGAATTCAAAGAAAAACTTTTTCTTGCCTTTTGCGTATGCTAACATATTTCGCAGACGCAAAAGAACAGCCCTGTTTTGCAGGGCATCAGGAAAGTTACGGTTTCATGCTTTATCACGCTTACGAACTCACCCACGCCGTCATATCGCCGTTCCGTTCTTTCTGTCAGGGGCAGAAGTATCTCGCCTCCAGCATTTATAGCCCGTTGTCCTATACACCCTTGGGCAAATCCATCGCTGCGGCCTGTGATGTATTTGAAAGCGTGACCAAACGCTACGGCAAACCGGAATGGGGCATTGACAGTACCGAAATCGACGGACAGGTTACCGAAGTCAAACCCCGGGCCATGTATTGCAAACCGTTTTGCAATCTGGTGCACTTTGACAAAACATCAGACAACAAACGTATTCAGTCGAAAATCAACAAACAACCGAAAGTCTTGCTGGTGTCCCCGTTATCCGGCCATTACGCAACGTTGTTGCGCGGCACTGTCAAATCCATGTTACCCGAACACGATGTTTACATCACAGACTGGCTGGATGCGCGCCAAGTCTCGCTCGCCAGAGGGTCGTTCAATTTAAACGACTGCATTGATTATATCATTGATTTTATTGAACTTCTAAACAAGGATTTAACCGTTATTGCGGTTTGCCAGCCCAGCGTTCCCGTATTGGCCGCCGTCGCCCGTCTGGCCGAAGATGATTCGCCCCATCAACCCAAAGCCATGGTTTTGATCAGCGGCCCCATAGATACGCGCATTCAGCCCACCGTTGTCAATGATCACGCCAAATCAAAAGACATGGCCTGGTTCGAACGTTCGGTTATCTCGCGCGTTCCTTTTCCCCATGCCGGATTTATGCGCGCCGTTTATCCGGGATTCCTGCAACTGGCCGGTTTCATGGCCATGAATTTTGAACGCCATGTCGAAGCCCACGCCGAACAGTTCGACAATCTGGTCCGTGGCGATGGTGACGAAGTGGCGCAGCACAAGGCTTTTTACGACGAATATCTGTCGGTCATGGATTTGCCGGCGGAATTCTTTTTAAGCACGGTTAAAACGGTGTTTCAGGATCATGCCCTGGCTGTGGGCAAACTTTACCACCACGGTACGCGGATTGATCCGTCAAAAATCAAAAAAACGGTTTTGATGACCATCGAAGGTGAAAACGACGACATTTGTTCGGTCGGCCAAACCGAAGCCGCACACACATTGTGTTCAGGCTTGCCGGACGCTATGAAATTTGACTGGGTCGAACCCAAAGTCGGTCATTACGGCACTTTTAACGGACGCAGGTGGCGCACACATATCCAGCCGTTCATTGCCGAAATGATCCGCCATCTGGATTAAACCGGGAACCGGCTACATATAATCCGATAAATACCGGGTGACCGTCGGCAACCGCATCCTGCGCCGGGTTTTATCAAAACCGCCAGACATTTTTTTCAGAATTTTCTGTTCATGCAAAAACAGGTCCGGCAAGCGATAACATAAAGACAGTAACGACAGATCGATATCTTTGCCGTCCTGATAGTCGTCAAACGATTTGGCGACGTGCTCGCTTTCCCGGGCATACCCCAAGAGGATATCCATATGTTTCTGTATACCGTCGGGGCTGCGGGCATAAATATCCATTAGCATTTTTTTATCTTCGTCGAGCGGCGCGATATAGTCATCGTTTTCAGCCGTTAACGCCGACCAGATATTTTCCGCCAATTCATTGGCGGCTTCGATCCGGTTCTTTTCTTCAAGCCATTCTTCCATGGTTAGTTCTTCCTGTTCCCAGCCATGGCGCTCTTTCTTTTTTTTGAAAACTGAAAACAGACCTTTTTTTCCACTTTCCTCTTCGGGCTTTTCAGGAAGTTCCTGTTGTTCGGTCAACAGCTTCCAGACGCCGCACCACACCACCCAGACCCGTTCGCGGCCATCGCGGCTGAGCATGGTTTTGTCCATCACCGCCCGGCGCTCTTTCATGGGCAAGGCTTCGATGGCTTCAAACATGGCCCGGCAACGGGGCAATATTTCAGGAACAAAGTGTTCGCGAACAACGCTTAAAAAATATTCCGAAAACCGTTTCGATAAAATAAAAGGCAACTTCTCTTCCTGGGATATGCCTTTTTGCAGCATCAGAAAGCGTCTGTTGAAAATTTCAAGAAACACCTGGGTGAACAAATCCTGACTGCTGAAATCGCCTTCGGTTTCGTTAATATTGCGGCGTTCCTGTCCTTTTTCCCGTTCTTCGGCCTCTTTCTTTTTCTTTTCAAGATAGGCATTGGCCCGTTCAATCCGGTCATTTTTGATCAACCGCAACAACCCGATGACTTCACCCTGAAGAACTTTGATATCTTTATCTTCAGGCGGTTGCTGTTCTGGGACGATCTCTTCCAGGGTTTCAAAATAGTGTTGGCTGATTTTTTCATCGCCCTTGCGCGTGAACAGGCTTGTGATAATCACCCCGGCGCACGCTTTCAGAGCCGTGCGGCTTGATGCCTGACGCACCAGCGTAATAAATCCGGTTTTGGGGTGTTCAAACACCACATCCCAATCGGCAACGCCATCAGGCGTTTGCGGCCAGTCAGAAATTTGCTGTTGTGATGTCATTCAAAACAAACCCGTTTCCCCCCTCGGTTACAGGCATTGTGGTTGAAAACAAAGACAATTTCAATCTTTCCTGATCAAAAGCCAAAATAAAAACAAATTTATCACTTGAACCTAACCACGCAAACAATCATCCTGTCATAACATTCCACGGGGGGCCTTGGGCAAAAGGCTGAGAGACCGCTATAGTCTGTTGTTAACAGGTGCGGAGACCCGTTGAACCTGATCCGGGTCACGCCGGCGTAGGGATCGGAACGCATCGGGGACAGTTCGCCCCTTTGCCATCAGCGACCAACGCATTTTTCCCGGATTTCCAAAGGCTTTAACTTTAACCGGGAGATCCACCATGACACAGTCCAGCGACAATCATAACAGCGGCAAAAACCAGCCCCGCTTTACAATTACCACAGGCCCCTTGCCGGGGAGCCGGAAAATATACGGCAAAAGCCCGCGCATGGAAAATCTGTCCGTCCCCATGCGCGCCATTGATTTGCATCCATCGGCCAACGAAGCTCCGTTTGTCGTCTATGACAGTTCCGGACCCTATACGGACGACCGGGCTGACATCGACCTCGGCAAAGGGCTGCCACGGCTGCGTACCTCCTGGATCCGGGGGCGGGGCGATGTTGAAAAATATCAAGGCCGTCCTGTTCGCGCCGATGACAATGGATCTTTGTCGGAGCAAAAAGGCGCGGAAATTTTCCCTGAACATCATGCACCCTTGAAAGCCAAACCCGGGGAAACGCCTACGCAACTGGCCTATGCCCGCCGCGGAATCATTACCGAAGAGATGGAATTCGTAGCCATCCGGGAAAATATTTTACGTGCCGATAATCCGGACACGGCGTCCCGTATTCGCCAACAGGGCGCTGCATTCGGCGCCGCGATCCCGGACTTTGTCAACGCCGAATTCGTACGCGATGAGATCGCCTGTGGCCGCGCGGTACTTCCCGCCAATATCAATCATCCTGAAACCGAGCCGATGATTATCGGGCGCAATTTTCTGGTTAAAATCAACGCCAATATCGGCAATTCCCCGGTGACATCATCGGTTTCTGAAGAAGTCGACAAAATGGTGTGGGCGATTCGCTGGGGCGCAGATACGGTGATGGATTTATCGACCGGACATAACATTCACAACATCCGCGAATGGATCACAAGAAATTCTCCGGTCCCCATTGGAACCGTACCGATATATCAGGCACTGGAAAAAGTTGACCGGATTGAAGATTTGACATGGGACATATACCAAGACACCATCATTGAGCAATGCGAACAAGGTGTTGACTATTTCACCATTCATGCAGGCCTGCGCCTGAAACATATCCATTTAACCACAGACCGGGTGACGGGAATTGTATCGCGCGGCGGTTCGATCATGGCCAAATGGTGTCTGGCCCATCACAGGGAAAATTTTCTCTATGACCATTTCGAAGACCTGTGTGATATTCTGAAAACCTATGATGTGGCCTTTTCTCTGGGCGACGGTTTGCGTCCGGGATCGACGGCCGATGCCAATGATGCGGCACAATTCGCCGAACTGGATACATTGGGAGAACTCTGTGAAGTTGCCCGGTCAAAAAATGTACAAACCTTCGTCGAAGGCCCGGGCCACGTTCCCATGCACAAGATCAAGGAAAACATGGACCGGCAATTATCCACCTGTGGCGAAGCCCCGTTCTACACATTGGGACCGCTGGTCACGGATATCGCGCCCGGATATGATCATATAACATCCGGCATCGGTGCCGCGATGATTGGCTGGTATGGTTGCGCCATGCTGTGTTACGTCACGCCCAAAGAACATCTGGGCCTGCCTGAACGCGAAGATGTCCGAACCGGTGTCATCACCTATAAAATTGCCGCCCATGCCGCCGACATGGCCAAAGGCCACCCGGGCGCTTCGGCCCGTGATGACGCCATCAGCCGGGCGCGGTTTGAATTCCGCTGGCAGGATCAGTTCAATTTGGGCCTTGACCCCGACAAGGCAAGGGAATTTCATGATTTGACGTTGCCCAAAGACGCCCACAAAACGGCCCATTTCTGTTCCATGTGCGGGCCTAAATTCTGTGCCATGAAAATATCAACCGACGTCAAGGGCGATGTCCGGGACGGCCTCGATGAAATGGCCGAAGAATTTAATATCTCCGGTGGCGATATTTACCGCCCGGTCCGTGAATAACATCCGAAAGACAACAAAGTGACTGGTCAAGACCCGCCGTCTGGCGTAAAAAGGGCGCCATGAAAAACGCATCCGAAAACATCCATTCCGAACGCATCCTGATTATCGATTTCGGCAGTCAGGTGACCCAGTTGATCGCCCGGCGCATCCGTGAAACCGGTGTCTATTCAGAGATCATACCCTTTAACAAAGTCAGTGCCGACAGCATTCGCGATTTTGACCCCAAAGGCGTGATTTTATCCGGTGGCCCGGCTTCGGTGACCGATATGGACCCGCCCCGGGCGCCGGATGAACTGTTCACCATGGGCTTGCCGGTATTGGGTATCTGTTACGGCGAACAAACCATGGTCCAGCAACTGGGCGGCAAAGTCACACCGTCTGGCAACCGGGAATTTGGCCGTGCCGACATTCGCATCAAAAAAGACTCAAGCCTGTTCCATGGCGTCTGGAACGAAGGTGAAGACCACACCGTATGGATGAGCCACGGCGACCATATCGACGGGTTACCGGAACATTTCCACAGCGTCGCCACAACCGGCACCGCGCCTTTTGCCGCCATCAGCCACGATACCTTGCCTTTTTATGGGGTACAGTTTCATCCCGAAGTTGTCCACACCCCGGACGGCGCCAAATTGCTGGAAAACTTCACCCACAGAATTTGCGGATGTGGCGGGTCCTGGACCATGGCCGCTTTCAAACAGGAAGCCATCCGGAAAATTCGCCAGCAGGTCGGACCAGGCAAAGTCATCTGCGGACTGTCGGGCGGCGTTGACAGCTCCGTCGTTGCCGTGCTGTTGCACGAAGCCATCGGGGATCAACTCACCTGTGTGTTTGTCGATCACGGTTTGATGCGCCTGAACGAAGCCCATGAAGTAGTATCCCTGTTCCGTGACCATTATAACATCCCGCTGATCCATAAAGATGTCAGAGATTTATTTTTAGGCCGCCTCGAAGGGGTCAGTGATCCCGAACAAAAACGCAAAATTATCGGCGGGCTGTTTATAGACGTCTTTGAAGCCGAAGCCAAAAAAATTGGCGGTGCGGAATTTCTTGCCCAGGGCACACTGTACCCGGATGTGATTGAAAGCGTATCCTTTACCGGCGGCCCATCGGTGACCATCAAATCCCACCACAACGTCGGTGGTTTGCCGGAACGCATGAACATGAAACTGGTCGAGCCTTTGCGCGAACTGTTCAAGGACGAGGTTCGCGATCTGGGGCGGGAATTGGGTTTGCCGGATGATTTTGTCGGTCGCCACCCGTTTCCGGGACCGGGCCTTGCGATCCGTATTCCGGGGGCCATCGAACGGGACAAACTGGACATTTTGCGCAAAGCCGACGCCATTTATCTGGACGAAATCAGGAAAGCCGGACTTTACGACACCATCTGGCAGGCGTTCTGTGTCTTGTTGCCGGTACAAACCGTCGGCGTCATGGGCGATGCCCGCACCTATGACAACGTGTGTGCCCTGCGCGCGGTGACATCAACCGACGGCATGACAGCGGATTATTTCCCCTTTGATCACGATTTTCTGGGCCGCACCGCCAACCGCATTATCAATCAGGTTCCCGGCATCAACCGCGTGGTTTATGACATTACCAGCAAGCCCCCCGGCACCATTGAATGGGAATGATTTATTTAGATCATACCTCAGGATAAGGACATGTCCTTATCCTTTCCATGGCTTCGACAGGGCTTTTTCATTCAATACTGAATGCGGGCCTGACATGATTGCTGTCATGATGACCGTCCTCCTGCTTCCGTACGAGCATGATAGCGGTCTTAAAAAAAGATATTCATTCTAACATTTTCCACGAAATTGGCCGTCCCACGTTATCGGTACGCCTTTACAACACTTTTGCCGGTCCTTGCTTAATGACAGCGTTTAGCAATTAAACTACCCCATGCATTTTTTCAGGCTGGTATTTGTCCCCCAAGTTCTTTTTCAGGATCATCATTGATACATCCATGCCGCCGGATTTGCCGTGCCATTTATGAAACGGGCATTGCAATACAAATGGATTGCTAACCGTAATTTAAAAGCAAGATTCGGAGTGAATACGTCAATAGCAGCAGGCATAATCATCTAATCCGGAACCTAACCGGAAAAATTACGTAGTTGGACAAATCTATTATAGGAATAAATAGTGAATTTTTTAGCCGATAAAGTAGCTATTGTGACCGGGGCCAGTTCCGGAATTGGTTTTGAAACTGCCAGAATTTTCGCAAACGAAGGCGCGCGTGTGATCATAGGTGCCCGAAGAAAAGATAAACTTGATGTCCTGAAAGATAAAATCAACAATGATGGCGGACAGGTAATGGTTCTCGCTGGGGACGTGAAAGATGAAGCATACGCACAGTCTTTGGTAGATTTGGCTATCAACAAATTCGGCGGACTGGATATCGCGTTTAACAATGCGGGTACATTAGGTGCGATGGGGAATATACCCGACATCGGTCTCGAAGGATGGCACGACACCTTGGACACCAACCTAACAAGCGCATTTCTTGGTGCGAAATATCAAATCCCCGCCATGCTAAAACACGGGACGGGTTCAATCATTTTCACTTCGACATTTGTCGGCCATACATCGGGTATGCCCGGCATGAGCCCATACTCGGCAAGCAAAGCCGGACTGATAGGACTGACCCGGTCTTTAGCGACAGAATACGGTTCCAAAGGCATTCGCATCAATGCGCTGTTACCGGGGGGCGTGGACACACCGATGGGGCGGATCGTCGCCAACTCGCCCGATACCCTGGCATTCGTAGAAGGCCTTCATGCCATGAAGCGTCTTGCAAAACCGGAAGAAATTGCCAAAACCGCATTATTCCTGGCGTCCGAAATGTCCAGCTTTGTAACAGGCTCCGCCATGTTGGTCGATGGCGGGGTATCCATCAATAAAACCTGAAATCCAGACTGTTTCAAGTCTCGTATTTCTGTTGTCAAAGCAGGGAAAAATACCCAGATGCTTCCGGCCTAAAGGCCGCCGAGGCTATTGCGTGAAGCATACAATAAAAAATTTACCGGAGGAATAAAACACGATATGAAATTCACAGCAATGATATCGGGAACAAAGATTATCTAATGCGGGTAACCGGTCCAAAAGGTATAACAAATTTGCCTTTCGAGAAAAAGCTTGCCGCCCAACAGGAAAGCCTTCAAATCATGGAGACAGTATGAAAAAAATAGCAGTTTTTGGAAAGCCAGGAAGTGGCAAATCGATATTGAGCAAAAATCTTTCATTGGCAACCGGTATACAATTGCACCAATTGGATTCAATTTTATATAAAAATAATGGCGATCAAGTAGATAGAAAGATGTTTAATGAGGAGCATGAAAGAATACTATCTTCCAGAACTTGGATTATTGACGGTTTTGGACCAATTGATTCGTTTTATAAGCGGCTGAATATAGCTGATACTTTGATCTATATAGAGTTACCTTATATTGTCAGTTACTGGTTTGTGACAAAGAGACTTTTGAAAGGTATTTATGTCAGACCTGATGGCTGGCCTAACGGCAGTTCAATTTTCAAGGGAACTTTCGAAAGCTATAAAACGTTAAAACTTTGCCCGAAGTTCTGGAATGATGATTTCATGAAAAAACTGAAAAAAATATCAACCGAAAAATCAGTATATGTCATCCAGTCAATACCGGAATTAAACGGCTTTATTGAGAAAACGTGTGGCGCACAAGGCGGCGGGCAATATTGAATGCTGCAACATGGAATTATAGAGATCCAACCTCCCGCCCTAGGGTATAAGCATTGAAGGAAGGTTTCAAGGAGACCATTCAGGCAAACACCCAACGGGTCCCCGTCTTTCGTATGGATTATTGATAAAAGAGAGAGAGAAAGACCCATGACTCATAATGCCGATCTCAAGGACATGCAAAGCCGCCTCGTCGAACTGGAAGCGACAAACGCCAACCAGCAGCGTTTTATGGATCAGTTAAGCGACATGGTTTCAGAACAATGGCAGACCATTGATGCCCTGAAACGGGAAATGAAGCGGCTTCGTCAACGTATGGAAAGCGTTGAGAGCCAAAACAGAAAGACGTCAGGCGAAGACGCCCCGCCACCGCATTATTGATGGTGATTTTCCCCGATGCCGGCTTTGTTACGCAGGGCCAGCAACAAATTCGGGATTTCCCGGCTTAAAGCCCCGCAGTCGCCTTTCAGATTTTGCCGGAAAACCGCTTTCAGGGCCAGAATATGAATACGTACGATTTCCAGATCCATGGTCGTTAACCCGCCACGGCCATCAAGAAATTTACAAAGCGAGTCGGCAATCAGTGTAATCAACGGGAAACCAAATGATCCCCCCTGCCCGCGCGCTTCATGGGAAAGATTATACATGGTCAGCACGTGTTCTTCGGTAATTTTGCCTTGATCCGTATCGACAAACCCCAAGAAGGTCAGCCATAGTTTTTCCATATCATCAACGGCCCAGCCCTGATAGCCGCTGATGATGTCTTCGGCCGCATTCAGGGCTTTGACAATGGCGTGTTCCGGTGACGGCCCGCCGGTTTTCGAGACTTTTTGTGAAATATGCCGCCGCGGACGGATAAATTCTGCTTTTTCAGCCATTACGGAAAATTCCGGTTTTCATACATTCAGACTGTGCGCTTTTACTGACCACGACGTTCAACTCCCATAAACTGTGTCCGCCGGGCCGCTCTGCGGTCGGGGCCAAAGTAATTTTTGATACGGACAAAAGGACGGTTGTCATCCACCACCGCAATCAAACGCTTATACAGGGATTGTGCACTGAGTGGCTTGGCAAGAAAAGCAGAAATTCCGGCATCCCGCGCCCGTTTGACGCGGAACAGTTCCGTAAAGCCCGTGAGCATGATAATCGGCACATAGGGATTGGGGGAATTTTCACCGAGCCTGACTTTTTCAACAAAATCCAGACCATTGGTCGGCGGCATGTTCCAGTCAATAATGACCAGATCCGGATCAAAATTGCTCATTTCAATAAAAGCCTCGTCCGCATCGGAAACTTCACTGATGTTCTTGATGCCGAAACCGCTCAGGAACGATTTCAGCAAGGCCCTGATCTGGCGACTGTCGTCGGCGATAAGAACCCGCAAATTTTGAAAATCATAACCGCTCATAGGTTTGTGTATCTGTCATTTCTCGATGTTTCAACCCATTTACTATATTTTTATATAAACGGGACAAAAAACATGACACAATTCCGTAAAACTATGATTAAATATCAATATGTTAGAAAACATATCCAGGTCATCCATCAGCGCCCAGCCTGAAGACAGCCTGACAACTGTAATATGTGTGAATTTTCTACAGTGTACCTTTCAGGGTCACCTGTAATCGTTTATACATTTCGCGACGACAATCAGGACAGATGATGACTTCAACAGATACACCGGCAAAGACGGCGACAAAAAAAACCCGCAACGACTGGCAAACCGTGCGCACGTTGCTGCCATATTTATGGCCCCGCGGCGAATGGGGCCTGCGCGCCCGCGTTGTTTTGGCTATTCTGTTTCTGGTGCTGGCCAAGGTCATCAATGTCACAGTGCCGCTGCTTTACAAATCCATCATTGATGCACTGGCAGGCAAGGCCCCGGACACACTGATCATACCGGTCGCCCTGATTTTTGGCTATGGACTGGCCCGCCTCGGCGCACAGGCATTTGGCGACATAAGGGATGCGGTTTTCACCAAAGTTGCCCAGCGCGCCATCCGGTTGGCCGGATTGAAAACGTTCCGTCATCTGCACCAACTGTCGTTGAAATTCCATCTGGGGCGCAAAACCGGAGCCATCAGCCGCGCCGTGGAACGGGGCACCAAGGGTATTGAATTTTTGCTCAGGTTTATGCTGTTCAATATTTTACCGACCCTGCTTGAAATTCTTTTTGTCACCATCGTACTGTGGAATTTATACGGTTGGGTATTTGCCGCCATTACATTTGTCACGCTGGCGCTTTATATCACGTGGACTTTGGTGTTCACCGAATGGCGACTGCAATTTCGCCGGACCATGAACGAAACCGATAACGAAGCCCACAGCAAGGCCATTGACAGCTTGCTCAACTACGAAACGGTTAAATATTTTTCCAACGAAGACCATGAAAGCAAACGCTTTGACCAAGCGCTAAAAGGCTATGAAGCCGCCGCCGTCAAAAGCGAAACAACGCTTGCCTTTCTCAACATTGGTCAGGGCGCAATTATTGCCACCGGATCGGTGGCGTCGATGTGGCTTGCGGCCCGGGCGTTGACAGAGGGCGACATGACCATCGGCGATTTTGTCCTGATCAACACCTATTTGCTGCAATTGTTCATGCCCCTGAATTTTTTGGGATTTGTTTACCGGGAAATCAAACGATCATTGACGGACATGGAAAGCATGTTTGGCTTGCTGGCACAAAAGCCCGATATCCACGAAATCGAAAACGCGCCCGATCTTGAAATCAGTGGCGGCGAAGTGGTGTTTGAAAACGTCTGTTTTGCCTATGACGAAAGACGTCTTATACTGGATGACATATCCTTTACCGTCCCGGCCGGGAAAACCGTGGCGCTGGTCGGGGCCAGCGGTTCAGGGAAATCCACCGTATCCCGGTTATTATTCCGGTTTTACGATGCCAAATCAGGACGCATTCTGATTGATGGTCAGGACATCCGTCATTTGACCCAGCGTTCCATCCGTCGGGCCATTGGCATGGTCCCGCAAGATACGGTTCTGTTTAACGACAGCATTTATTACAACATCGCCTATGGCCGCCCGGAGGCGTCGCCGGGCGAAGTGGAGCACGCCGCCCGTGTTGCCCGCATCCACGATTTCATCATGGCCTTGCCGGATGGTTATCAAAGTACCGTTGGCGAACGCGGATTAAAATTATCGGGCGGGGAAAAACAGCGCGTTGCCATTGCCCGTACGATTTTGAAAAACCCGGCGATCATGCTGTTTGACGAGGCCACGTCGGCTCTCGACAGTTCGACCGAGCAGGAAATTCTGGTTTCATTGAAAGAAGTGTCCTCCAACCGCACCACGCTGACCATTGCCCACCGCCTGTCAACCATACAGGACGCCCATGAAATTCTGGTATTTGATCAGGGCCGCATTGTCGAACGCGGCACCCACGGCGCACTTCTGGAACAAAACGGACTTTACGCCACCATGTGGTCCAAACAACAGGAAGCCGCCGAGGCTTTGAAAAAACTGGAAGCCACCGGCGAGTTGGACGAAACGGCCAAGGTCATCTTGCCCATCCTGCCGCAAGAGCCATAATTTACATAATTTGACTTTTATACTGACCACTGATCCAGCCGCCGCCCAGAACCCGGTCGCCGTCATAAAAAACCGCTGCCTGTCCGGGGGCGATGCCCGCCTGCGGTTCGTCAAAGCTGACATCAACAGTTTCATCTGCGTTTGCGGAAACCGTGGCATTAATGGGGCTGGCCGCTGATCTGACTTTGATCTGACAATGCAAACGCTGTCCAATTCCGGGTCGGGCGATCAGCCAGTTCAGTTCACGGGCGGTCAGGCCATCGCATAACAGGGCGTTTTTTGGCCCGACGATGACCCGTTTGTTTATGGCGTCCAGCGCGGTTACATATAATGGATCGGCCGCACTGATGCCCAGTCCCCGGCGTTGACCAACGGTGTAATGAATGATGCCCTGATGTTGGCCGACAACATTGCCGTCCCTGTCCACGATATCGCCCGGCTCGGCGGCGCCGGGGCGCAGCTTTTCAACCACATCGGCATATTTACCGGCCGGGACAAAACAGATATCCTGACTTTCCGGTTTTTCCGCCACCTTCAGCCCCAATCGGGCCGCATGAGAGCGGGTGGTTTTTTTATCCATTCCGCCCAATGGGAAATACAGATAATCCAGTTGTTCCTGTGTCGTTGTAAATAAAAAATAACTCTGGTCTTTGTCCGCATCAAGGCCTTTGAACAACTGAGAGCCTTCCACGCCTTCCATGTGCCTGACATAATGTCCGGTCACCAGACCTTCGGCACCAAGATCGCGGGCGGTTTGCAAAAGGTCATGAAATTTAACGGTCTGGTTACAGCGCACACAGGGAATTGGCGTCTCCCCTTTTAAATAGCTGTCGGCGAAATCTTCCATCACCTGTTCCCTGAACCGGGTTTCATAATCCAGCACATAATGGGGTATGCCAATACTGTCCGCGACGCGTCTGGCGTCATGGATATCAACACCGGCACAACAGGCCCCTTTTTTCTGAATAGCCTGCCCGTGGTCATAAAGCTGCAAGGTAATCCCGACCACGTCATAGCCCCTTTCAACCATCAACGCGGCGGCAACGGAACTGTCGACCCCGCCCGACATGGCAACGGCAATACGCCCGCCTTTGGGCGGCTGTTTTTCTGTATACTCTATATCCATAGGCGGAATATAGGATGTTCTCCGGAAACGGCAAGGCCCGGCTTTATCCGACAAATTTTATCCGGCAAGAGCATCCAGTGTATTGGAATGAAAATCCCGGCGGTAAAGCACCAGCAACACAATCACCGAAGCGACAATAAAATAAACCGGTTGTACAAACCACATTAATGTCGCCAAACCAAAATAATAGGACCGTAGTCCGCGGTTAAAGGTCATGGCCGCGCGTGACAGAACCCGCGCCGTGCGTTCCGCATAAGCGTTGCGCGCGTCTTCAGTTTCCAGTTCGGTTGATGCCGGAGCCGCCCCGATCAATATCAATGAATAGTTATATTGACGCAGGCACCAGGCAAATTTAAAAAACGCATAGACAAAAATCGCCAATAATATAAAAGCCTTGATTTCAACGGCTGTTGCCGTCGGGTTGGCGGCAAAAGACAATTCCGATAGTACTTTCCTGACACGACTGACATTACCAAGCAAAGCGACAACACCGGCCGTTATTAAAATCGACGTCGATACAAACAAAGAGCCACTACTGATATGGGCAACAACGATGGTGATATCCGGCATACGGTTTTCATTGTCCAGCATCCGCCGCATCCATTTGACCCGTAAGCCATGGGCGACCTGTGCCATTTCCCGGCGTTTGTATTGCAGACGATCGGCGATATAGCCGTACCCTCCCCAACTGAGGACGAACCAGCCAAAAGCCAGCAAATCAACAATAGAAAAATTAAACAAAAAAGCTCTCCAAAGAAGTTTTCAACCGCATCCGGATTTTATCTTTCGTTTCATCCACTTTTGTTCACACAAAACCATAAGGATACTTACAACAGGCTGACAGCATCAGGAAAGATGTAATTTCGGTACAATATTAAACCAAATTATCCTTCCATTACGGCGCGCAACCGCAATAATAGCACAATAGACACCTTTAACCTTTAAAAATGAAATGACTGCAAATTAAAACCATTTTTCAAAAATTCTGAACAAGATCACACATCTTTCCGAAGAATGATTTTTTGATTCTGTAACCATTATTGGAAATCCATTGTCTCCAAATCTCACATATCCAACAAACGGCAACAACCGGGAGCCTGTTGTCAACTATATCCTTAAATACGGATTGATCCGCCACCGCAGTCTGGTGGCCAAAATCGAAGCCGAGATGAACCGTATTGAAACCGGCAGCATTCCGGAACGCGCCAAACGTACCACCTGGGATATTATCAGTTTCCTCTGTCATTCCCATTATCTTGATGAAGCGCCTTCCCTGGCCGACGTTTATCTGGCGACCGGCCTGTCGAAAGGAACGGCCATCAATTGTATCCGCCGCCTTGAAAATCTCGGTGTCGTTGACAAACTGACCGATCATCAGGACCGCCGCCGGGTATCGATTGTGTTCACAAAAATTTTCAAAGCCATCCTTGATGATTTCATCGAAGAATGCTGCAAAAATTTTAATCATCTTTTTCAGGACAAAGCCGATCTGGTCAAAGATTTTCACCTCTCTGAAAACAAACCACCGCCCCTTTTCCCGCAAAAACACCTGAATGCGACCAAGGCGACTGACCCGTTTGAATTGCGACTGGCAACGATTTCCCATGAATTGAGAACCCCGTTAAACGCAGTCATCGGATTTTCCGAAATTATCAAAGAAGAAATTCTTGGCCCCATAACGCCAAAAGGCTACCTTGGTTGCGCCGAAGACATTCATTTGGCGGCCCAGCATTTACTGGCTTTGCTGAACGACATCATTGATTTATCCAGTTCCGCCGACAAAGACTTCTTGGCCATCAACGAAGAGCATTTCGACATTGATGACGCCATTTCCGAATGCCATAAGATTATCGAGCCACAATTGACAAACCACCAGACAACGCTGGATGTGGAAATCGCCCGTGACATCCCGCACCTCTATTGTGACCAAAACCGTTTCAAACAGGTGATTTTGAATTTGCTCGACAATGCCATCAAATACAGCCCGCCCGGAAATATCATCCATGTCAAAGCATCCATCGCCGGTAACGGTCATCTGCTGATTTCCATCAAAGACAACGGCTTTGGTATTGATCCGGAACAACTGGAAACCGCGCTCACACCTCGGGGGCGGACAGATCAGGCGATACAGTCAGAAAGCATGGGTGCCGGACTGGGTTTGCCGTTGGCAAAATCTTTAATCGAACGCCATGGCGGATTGTTTGAAATCGCCAGCGAAATCGGTGAAGGTACCATCATTCAGATCACGTTGCCGAAAAGCCGCCTGTTGGGGGCCAGCCTCGCCTGATCGACAAAAAAAGATAGAAAAAGATAGAGAGGGGGTATTACCCCGCCGGTACGGTTACCAGAATACCGTCCAGTTCATCGCTGACAACAATCTGGCAACCGAGCCTGGACGTTGCCGTTAATCCATAGGCCAGGTCAAGAATGTCTTCTTCTTCTTCGCTGGCCGGATCCAACTTTTCAAACCAGCCCGCATCCACGATCAAATGACAGGTTGAACAGGCCATCGCGCCTTCGCACGCGCCTTCGATGTCAATGCCGTTATCCCGTGCCAGTTCCATCAGGTTCTGACCGGTTTCGGCTTCGACTGCAACGCGTTTTCCGTCTTCTTCGATAAATATTACTTTGGGCACCGTTTATTCCAGCGTTCAAATCAGACAGAAAAACTTTCACCACACCCACAGCGTGCCGTTTCATTGGGATTGGTGAAAACAAACCTGCTTTCCATCTTGCCTTCGACGTAATCCATTTCGCTGCCGATCAGGAACATAATGGCGGCGACATCAACAAAAACCTTCACGCCCTTGTCTTCGACCACTTCTTCCATTTTTTTCTGTTCGCGGGCAAATTCATACACATATGATTTTCCGGAACAGCCTTTGTTGGAAACGCCGACGCGCAAACCCAGAACCGGGTCCTCGCTTTGTTCGACCAGAAAACGGATGCGATCCGCCGCCGCATCGGTAATGGAAAGAATTTTAGGTGCTGTGGTCATATTTTCTGTATCCCGTTCCTGCATTGCTTACCTTTAGATAGGGTCAGCCAAAGCCCAAAGCAAGTTTGGCGTCTTCGGACATGCGATCCGGCGTCCATGCCGGTTCCCACACCAGTTTAACCTCGACAATTCCGGCACCGTCCAGGGCAGCAATAGCCTCGGCCACTTGCCCCGGTAAAATTCCGGCGACGGGACAGCCGGGCGCAGTTAACGACATTTCCACATTAACGTTGCCAAGTTCGTCAATGCGGATTTCGTAGATCAGGCCCAGATCATAAATATTCACCGGAATTTCCGGATCATACACCGTGCGCGCGGCTTCGATCACCAATTCTTCGGACGTGATTTTTTCACCTTCGGCCAACGCGGTCCCGGCATTGGCAATAAATTCTTCGCCGGGCATCACTTCCGGAGTTCCCGGCGGGATTTCAAAACCATATGGCAACATTACTGTTTCTCCTTAGTTTGTATTCCGGCGTCACCAAGGTGGCCGAGTTTTTTCATATGTTCGAGCATGGCCATCATGCCAATTTGCCGCTGTGTCGTCAGTGCGCCCAGATTGAGTTTCTGCACATGTTCCACCGTTAATTCATCCAGTTCCGCCGCCGTCAGTCCGCTGAACGACTGCACCATCATCGACACCAGTCCCTTGACAATGATGGCATCGCTAAAGCCGGAAAAATAGTTTTTGCCGTCTTTCGGATTATTAACCAGCCACACTTGCGACATACAGCCATGCATAATATTTTCAGGCACCCGAAGATGTTCGGGAAAATCTTCGTCTTTGACGCGTTTGCCGATATCAATGATGTATTCAAAACGCATGTCTTCATCATCAATGATATCGAGGGCGTCTGCGAATTCCTGATATTTTTCAAGGGCTGGCATCAGATAAGCATCTCCTTTGCCTTGATGATGGCCCGAACCAGCGCATCAACATCATCGGTGGTGTTGTAAAGTCCCATGGATGCACGCACCGTGCCTTCAATGCCAAGGCGGTGCATCAACGGCTCGGCGCAATGTTGTCCAACGCGAACAGCCACCCCTTGCCTATCCAGAACAGCGGCCACATCAAACGGGTGCAAACCATCGACGATAAACGACAATATCGCCGCTTTGTCGCTTGATTGCCCGTAAATACGCATGCCTTTGATTTTTTCCAGTTCAGCCGTTGCATAGGCCAATAAACCCTGTTCATGGGCGGCAATCCGGTCCTGACCCAAATCCTTCACATAATCAATGGCCGCGCCCAGACCGATCACTTCGGCAATGGCCGGGGTCCCCGCTTCGAACCTGTGCGGCGGTTCTTTAAACGTCGTGCCGGAAAAACTGACCGTTTCGATCATGTCGCCGCCGCCTTGATAGGGCGGCATGGTTTTCAGGATATCCAGCTTGCCGTAAAGCACACCAACACCCGTTGGCCCATACAGTTTATGACCGGTAAAGACATAAAAATCACAATCCAGATCCCGGACATCAACGCCCTGGTGGACAATGCTTTGTGATCCATCAATCAAAACCCTGATATTTTTACCGTGGGCCAGACGGATGATGTCTTTCACCGGCGGGATGGTTCCAAGGACGTTGGAACAGCCGGTCATCGCCACCAGCTTGACCTTGTCGGTCAACAGACCGGCAAATTCATCCATCAGCAATTCACCGCCGTCACTGATCGGGGCGACAACAACTTTGATGCCGATTTTCTGTTCCAGCAATTGCCAGGGGACAATATTGGCATGGTGTTCCATTTCAGAAACGATGACTTCATCCCCGGCTTTCAAAAACCTATGACCCCAACTGTCGGCAACCAGATTGATGGCTTCGGTCGTGTTTTTGGTAAAGACAATTTCATCCGCTGTGGCCGCATTCATGAAAGTGGCGACTTTTTCCCGGGCCCTTTCAAATGCATCGGTGGATTGCTGGCTCAGATAATGGGCACCGCGGTGAACGTTGGCGTAATAGTGACGATAAACATCGTCCATGGCGTTGATAACAGCGGTCGGTTTTTGCGCACTGGCCCCGGAATCCATAAAAACCAGTGGCTTGTTATAGACCGTTTCCGACAAAATCGGGAAATCCTTGCGCACGCTTTCAACGTCAAAGGCCTGACAGGAATTATCGCCTGATCTGAGTTTGATGATATTGCCGCTGTCGGTCATTGTTCGGTCCATTCATCGGCCAGATAACAGTGCGCCGGCAACCAGTGCATGATGCGGTCAACCATCGCTTCCTGAATATCCGTATCGCTGATTTCCTGCACGGCTTCGGCCAGAAAAGAGCGGATCAGCATGTTCCGGGCCAAGGCTTCGGGAATGCCACGGGAACGTAAATAAAACAGTTCCGTTTCATCCAGTTGACCGGTGGTCGCACCGTGGGAACATTTAACGTCGTCGGCATAGATTTCCAGCTCCGGCTTGGCGTCCATTTCCGCTTCGTCCGATAACAGTAACGCTTTGCTGAGCTGATGACCGTTGATACGCTGGGCATCCGGGTGAACAATGATGCGGCCCTGAAAAACAGCCCGCGACTGGTCATCAAGAACACCTTTGAAAACTTCCCGGGATGTTGTATCCGGGGCCAGATGATCGATCACGGTGGTATTGTCGCAATGCTCGCTGCCGCGCATCATGTAGGCGCCGTTAATGGCCACATGCCCCCCCCGGCCCAGCAAGCGGGCATGAATTTCCGTGCGCGACAAACGCCCGCCGATGGAAAGTCCGAAACTTTCATAAGTGGCATCTTTGCCGATATCCACATAAACGGACAATAAATGCGTGGCGTCCCTGTTTTCGTCCTGCACACGGTAATGATTCAAACGGGCACCATCGCTGATATTAATTTCCGTCACCGCATTGGCGAAATAGGCCCCGGTGCCGAGACCGCTATGGTGGCTGATCACGGTTAAGGCGGAATTTTCAGCCATATCAATATAATTGCGGGGATTGGAATAAACCGCATGATCCAGTCCGCCGCGCAGGAAAACAATTTCAACAGGTTTTTCTATGATGACGCCGCTCTTTACGGCGATCACATAACCGCCATCCAGCAGCGCCAAATTCAAGGCCTGCATGGCTTGACCCTGATCGCCGACCATGGATCCCAGTCTGGTTTTCAGCCAGTCCGGATTGTCTTTCAGGACATCCAGCGTCGGGCGCACGGTCAATCCCTCTGGCAGGTTATCAAGCGACGATTTTTCAGGCAGCAACCGGCCATTTTCAAAAACCAGCCGGGGATTTTCAGACGCGCCGGCAAACAATGTCGGCACCGGGCCTTGGTATGACCCTGCCGCCCGCTCCGGATTGGCCTGAAACGCCCAGTCTTCAAGCGGGGCCAGCCGGGTATATTTCCAGTCTTCCAATTTTGGCGTCGGCAAACCCAAAGTTTCAAATTTCCGGATACCGCCTACGCGTAAATCATCAAGCCAGTCAAGACCGCTTTGCGGCAATCCGGCACGGCGGCTGTTAAATTCGGAAAGGAACGGATCTGATCCCGGGGAAAGCATGTTCATGTTATGATTGACCTTTGTTCAGCTTGCCACGTCGAATTCGGCGTAACCGCTTTGTTCCAGTTCCAGTGCCAGTTCTTTGCCACCGGATTTACGGATTTTGCCGTGAGCCAATACATGGACAAAGTCCGGCACGATATAATCCAGCAACCGCTGATAATGGGTGATCATCAATGTGGCGTTGTCTTTGGATTTAAGCGCGTTTACACCGTTTGCCACCACTTTCAGGGCATCAATATCGAGGCCGCTGTCGGTTTCATCAAGCACCGACAACGATGGTTCCAGCACCGCCATTTGCAAAATTTCATTGCGTTTTTTCTCGCCCCCGGAAAAGCCAACATTGACCGCCCGTTTCAACATATCATCGGACACGCCCAGCTGTTTGGTTTTTTCGCGCAGCATCTTCACAAACTGCATGGCATCCAGTTCGTCAAGCCCACGGTAACGACGAATGGAATTCAAGGCTTCTTTCAAGAACGTTGTATTGGTCACACCCGGGATTTCCACCGGATACTGAAACGCCAGAAACACGCCTTCGCCGGCGCGGTCCTCAGGCGCCAGAGCTGTCAGGTCCTTGCCATTAAAAAGGATTTGGCCTTTGGTTATTTCATAGCCATCACGCCCGGCAATCAAATAGGACAATGTGCTTTTGCCCGACCCGTTGGGTCCCATGATGGCATGCACTTCGCCTTTATTGATGGTCAGATCAATGCCTTTCAGGATTTCTTTACCATCGACTTCGGCATGAAGGTTTTTAATTTCGAGCATTCGTTCCAGTCCCAGGATTTAAACAATAAAAAGATTTAGCCAACACTGCCTTCAAGGCTGATGCCGACCAGTTTGCGTGCTTCAACAGCAAATTCCATCGGTAATTGCTGCAACACATCGCGGCAAAATCCATTGACCACCAAGGCCACGGCGGTTTCTTCGTCAATGCCGCGCTGGCGCAGGTAGAAAAGCTGATCTTCGCTGATTTTCGATGTGGTGGCTTCGTGTTCCACGATCGCCGACTTGTTCTTGCTTTCGATATAAGGCACCGTATGGGCACCGCATTTATCGCCGATCAACAGGCTGTCACATTGGGTGTAATTGCGCGCACCCTGTGCTTTCGGCGACATCCTGACCAGCCCGCGGTAGGTTTGATCGGCATGGCCTGCGGAAATCCCTTTGGATATGATTTTCGATGTGGTGTTTTTACCGAGATGGATCATCTTGGTTCCGGTGTCCGCCAATTGCCGGTTATTGGTGATGGCGATGGAATAAAATTCACCAACCGAATTGTCGCCCTGTAAAATACAGCTTGGATATTTCCAGGTGATGGCCGATCCGGTTTCCACCTGTGTCCAGGAAATTTTTGAGTTTTTACCACGGCAAATACCGCGTTTGGTAACGAAATTATATATGCCGCCGTTGCCGTCTTCATCCCCCGGGTACCAGTTCTGCACCGTGGAATATTTTATCTCCGCATCATCAAGGGCGATCAGTTCAACAATGGCCGCGTGCAATTGATGCTCGTCACGTTGCGGCGCGGTGCAGCCTTCGAGGTAGCTGACGTAGGATCCTTCTTCGGCAATGATCAAAGTGCGTTCAAACTGTCCGGTGTTTTTGGCATTGATACGAAAATAAGTCGAAAGTTCCATCGGGCAGCGCACGCCTTTGGGGATGTAAACAAACGATCCTTCGGTAAACACCGCCGAATTCAGGCAGGCGTGTTTGTTGTCCGTATAAGGCACCACCGAGCCCAGATATTTTTTCACCAGTTCCGGACAGCGTTCGACGGCTTCGGAGATGGGGCAAAAAATCACCCCGACTTTTTCCAACTGTGCCTTGAACGTGGTCGCCACTGAAACACTGTCAAATACCGCATCCACGGCAACACCCGCCAGATATTCCTGTTCCTTTAAAGGAATGCCCAGTTTTTCATAGGTTTTCAGCAATTCCGGATCGACTTCATCAAGGCTTTTGGGGCCGTCTTCAACAGATTTGGGTGATGAAAAATAATAGGCGTCCTGATAATCTATGGCCGGGAATTTCGGTTTTTGCCAATCGGGTTCATCCATGGTCAACCAATGGCGATAGGCTTTCAGGCGTTTTTCAAGCAACCAGTCCGGCTCGTTTTTCTTGGCCGAAATAAAGTGCACCGTACTTTCATCCAGCCCTTTCGGTGCATAATCGGCGTCAACGTCGGTTACGAAACCGTATTTATATTTATCATCAGTCAAATCATTGACTTCGGATATTGTTTGCGCTTTCGCGTCCATGGGCTGTCTTTCGCTTTCTAAAGTCATATCATTCACCGGCATGCTGCAATTTCATGGCAACCGAGCCAATTTCTTTGGCCGCCCTGACGATTTCATCGTCTTTTGAAAACCGGCCAAAACCGATCCGCACCGACGCCGCCGCCAAATCATCGCTAAGACCGATGCTTTTCAAAACATAGGATGGCTCGACCGCCGCCGACGTACAGGCCGATCCGCTGGACAAGGCCAAACCATGCAATGACGCCATCAGGGTTTCCCCGTTGACGCCCGCAAACGACAGGTTCAGATTACCGGAAAAGCGATGTTTCATATCACCGTTGATGTTGTAGTCAACACCGGTTTCGTCAAGGGTTGAAAGAAACAATTGCTGTAATTTTTCAAAACGGGCGTTTTCGGGTTGCATCACTTCGCCCGCTATCCGGGCCGCTTCGCCAAAACCGACAACCAATGGCGCCGGCAACGTTCCCGAACGCATACCCCGTTCCTGCCCGCCACCGTCAAACAATGGCTTCAACCGGACCCGTGGCCGCCGCCTGACATATAGGGCGCCAATTCCCATGGGGCCATAGGCTTTGTGTGCGGAAATGCTCATCAAATCAATGTTCATAACTTTGACATCAAGGGGAATTTTACCGAAAGCCTGGGCGCAATCGCTATGGAAAAACACACCCTTTTCCCGGCACAAAGCACCGATTTCAGCAATCGGCTGGATAACACCGATTTCATTGTTGACGGCCATCACCGACACCAGCAAAGTCCGTTCCTGGATTAGTTCCGCCACATCGTCCGCTTTGATCAAGCCGTTTTCATCAGGTGTGATGTAGCTGACGTCAAAGCCGTCCCGTTCCAGCATGCGGCAGGTTTCCAGAACGCATTTATGTTCGCTCTTGACCGTAATAATATGGTTTTTTTCATCGCCGTAAAATCCGGCCAGACCTTTGACAGCCAGATTGTTGGATTCCGTCGCCCCCGATGTGAACACGATTTCACGCGGTTCGGCCCCGATCAAACCGGCAATTTCAGCACGCGCGGCTTCGACCGCGTCACTGGCTTGCCAGCCGTAAACATGCGCCGTGGAATGGGGATTGCCGAATTTTTCACTGAAAAACGGCAACATAACATCCACCACCCGGGGATCGGTCGGCGTCGTCGCCTGATAATCCAGATAAATAGCGGGCGCCTTCGACGCCGGGCTTTCCATATCAGACAGCCCAAAAGATGATGTCCGGTTTTCATTCAGTTTCATTTCGGCACCCATGTTCACACAGCCTCTGCCAGATCACGGGCCGAATTTTGCTGTTGACCGAGGCGATTATAAATGGACTTCCAAACGCTTGTAAATCTTTCAATATCCTGTTGTGTTGTGGTCCAGCCCAGACTGACACGGACCGCACTCGATGCCCCGGCATCGGGGACACCCATGGCTTTCAGGACATGACTGGTTTCAACTTTGCCCGACGAACAGGCCGACCCGGAACTGACCGCAATGCCTTCGAGATCAAAAGCCATCGTTTGCGTCTCTGCACTGACACCGGGCATGGAAAGATAACTGGTATTGACGATCCTTAAAGCATCCTTGCCATAGGCTTTGATACCGGCAATGCGGTATATTTCTTCTTCCAATTGATCGCGAAGCCGGGCCAGTTTTGCAAATTCCGCCAATTCACGGGCGGCCAATGCCGCCGCTTCGCCAAAACCGGCGATACCCGGCACGTTTTCCGTACCGGCACGCAGGCGATGTTCCTGACCGCCGCCTTTGATCAATGGCTTGATCTCAACGCCCGGAGCCAGCACCAAAGCGCCGACACCTTGCGGTCCGCCAATTTTATGGGCCGACAGGGTCAGCATATCAACGCCAAGGTCGACCATGTTGACATCCATTTTGCCAAAACCCTGAACCGCATCACAATGCACCATCGCCCCCGATGATTTAGCGATACGAACGATGTCTTTAACGGGCTGAATCACACCGGTTTCATTGTTCGCCAGCATCACCGAAACCAGTGCCGGTTTGTCAAGTTCAAGCAATTTTTCCGATAAACCATCAACTTTGGCGCGACCCTGACCATCGACCGTGATCACATCATGATCAACAACATTGCGCACGGACGGATGTTCGACAGCCGACACCAGAACCCTTTCGCCGGTCCGGTTTTGCAATGCCATATTGTTGGCTTCGGTACCGCTTGCGGTGAAAATGACCCGTTCGGGCCGGGCGTTGACGGCAACCGCAATTTTATCCCGGGCATTTTCGATGATGCGCCTGACCGCGCGCCCCGGACCATGAACCGATGATGCGTTGCCGACGACACCCATTGCCTCCGTCACCGCATCGGCAACGGATGGCTTGACCGCCGTCGTCGCATTATGATCCAAGTAGAGTACGCTTTTCATCGATTGCCAATGACCTGTCTGAATGTGTGAAATTTTATTGCGCCGCGACCACGGACTTATCGACCAGAAAGTCCAAATTGACTTCACCGACACGTTTTCCGACCACATCGGCCAAAGTTACCGAACGCAGAAAATGATAGATATGGTTGCCCAGTTCTTCCCACAGTTCATGGGTCAGGCAACGGCTTTTATTGGATTTGCAGCCCACCGGAGACCCCGGAGCACAGCGCGTTGTCTTGATCGGTTCATCAACGGCAAAAATGATATCGGATATACAGATTTCAGCGGGCGAACGGGACAACAGATAACCACCACCCGGACCACGGACACTTTTGACAATGCCGCCTTTGCGCAATTTACCAAACAGTTGCTCCAGATAAGACAGTGAAATTTCCTGACGTTCGGCAATTTCAAACAATGTCACGGGCTGTCCGACCGATTGCATGGCCAGATCGGCCATCGCCATCACAGCGTAACGTCCTTTTGTACTTAACCTCACGGTAAGCTCCTTTAAAAAAAACGGGGTTTAACACATCTCTCAGGCAACGGGTCTCAGGCAGCGGGTTTATCGGATTTCTTTTTCGACTGCTTTTGCGGTTGCTCTTGCGGTTCCCGGGCTTCCAATTCTTCAACCCGGTTCATCAGGGTTGCGACCTGTGAGCGCAAGGCATCAATGGTTTGCAAAACCGGGTCGGTATCCCCTTCGGGGGTTGTGGCATAGGCGCAAAATTCAGCCGATTTTTTGCGGTCTTTCGGCATCACCACCCGGGCCGGAATGCCAACAGCCGTTACACAGGCCGGAATATCGTGGGTCACCACCGCATTGGCACCAATCCGGGCATTGGCACCGACCGTAATCGGCCCCAGAACCTGGGCACCGGAACCAACGATGACACCGTCCATCAATGTGGGATGGCGTTTCATACCCACCTGCGCCGCCGAATCGACGCTTGGGGCCACCCCCCCCAAAGTTACATCATGATAAAGCGTCACATCATCACCGATAATCGAGGTTTCGCCAATGACGATGCCGGCACCGTGGTCAATGACAAAACGTTCGCCGATGATGGCACCGGGATGGATTTCGATACCGGTCAGCCAACGCGCCACCTGTGAAATCAAGCGTCCAAGGAACCGGAACCCCCGATTCCAGACCGCATGGCTGATACGGTAATAAAACAGCGCATGAAACCCCTGATAAAGAAAAAAAACTTCCCACATCGAGCGCGCTGCCGGATCACGGTCAAGATAGGCATTGAGATCGGCTTTGATGGATTTAAAAAACATGGCTTTTTCTGTAACTTCTGTTATTGTACGTGGCCGTTGCATTGGCTCGCTGAATTGCCCCGAAGAATTGCCCCGAACCGGATAATATTCCACAAAACGGATTTATGGATTTTTGTGGATAAAATTAGTTTTGGGGCCGAACATTTTATTATAGTGATATATAGGAAGACATACTAAATCAGTCAAGTAATAAAGCAAACTTTTTACAACCCGACAGATGCCATTTTACGGATAAATAATTTTGACATCGTCATACCGTTTTTTTTATAACTTATATCTGATTTTCGCTTTGGTTTCTTTATGAAACAAATACGTTACCGTTTCAACATCGTTCAACTTTCATGATTTTTTCCACACTTTTTAATTCCGGAACCATCCAAAACCATGCCTGACGTAAATTTTAACGGCTCTGAAGGCCGCCTTGAAGGCCGCTATCACCATTCCAAAAAAGCCAACGCACCGATTGCCTTGTTGCTGCATCCCCACCCCCAGCACGGCGGGACCATGAACAATAAAATCGTTCATTCGATGTTTCAGAATTTCACTTCCCGTGGTTTTTCGGCGTTGCGCTTCAATTTTCGCGGCGTTGGCCGTTCACAAGGTCAATTTGACAACGGTCAGGGCGAACTCAGTGATGCGGCCACGGCCTTGGACTGGATGCAGGCCCACAACCCCAATGCCGAAGCCTGCTGGATCGGCGGGTTTTCATTTGGTGCCTGGGTGGCCATGCAATTGATGATGCGCCGTCCGGAAATTCAGGGCTTCGTCGCCGTCTCGCCACCGGCCAGCCAGCACGACTTTTCTTTTCTCGCCCCGTGTCCGGCATCGGGGTTGATCATCCATGGCGACCGCGACGATGTCGTTCCCATTCATTCCGTGGAAAAATTGTCGGAAAAACTGCAAAAACAGAAAAATATTGAAATCGCGTTCAAGGTGGTTGAAGGCGGCGATCATTTTTTCATGGAACAGCGCGACACCCTAAGCCGGTATATTGATGAATACCTAGACCAGTCTTTGCGATAAAGTTTATTATTTTATGGGTTAAACAAAACGCCGCCCGATTGCGGTGACGCAACCCCGGTGGTCTGTGGATAGGTATAGCAAAGTTTTTCCAGCGAACGCGCTGCCAGAAAAGCAAACGCCTGTGCTTCCAGCGCGTCCCCTTGCCAGCCGACACTTTCAACGGTTTCAACGGGGCAATGCACCACGGCCCTAAGCCCCGCCATGATTGATAAATTTTTACGTCCGCCGCCCGTGACCAGCCATCTTAGAGGCGGGGCCGGGAAAAATTTCGCACTTCGGGCAATGCTTTCAACGGTAAATGCCGTCAAAGTAGCGGCGCCGTCTGCGGTGGATAATCCGTCAACAGCCGTGCTTGAAAACTGATCGCGGTCCAGCGATTTTGGCCCCTGCACATGGAAATAGGAGTCCGCCAGCAAATCCCGCAACCTTTTTTCATCAACCGTCCCGGCGGCGGCCAGACGTCCGCCTTCGTCAAGTGTCCGGTTTGTGAACCGCCTGACCCAATCGTCAATCAAAGCATTGCCGGGCCCGGTGTCAAAGGCAACAACGCCCCCTTCGGGGCTGATCCATGTGACGTTGGCAACGCCGCCGATATTGACAATGGCAAGCGGACGCTCCAGCGGACGCGACAAGGCCGCATGAAAAACCGGAACCAGCGGCGCACCCTGACCACCGTGGCGCATATCATTGCTGCGGAAATCCGCCACCACCGGAATACCCAGCTCCGTTGCCAGCAATTGTCCATCCCCGATCTGAAAGGTTTTACCGATATCCGGTTGGTGCAATACCGTGTGACCATGAAACCCGATCAGATCAATATCACGGACAGTCAGACGGGCTTTGTCCAACAAGGTGCGCACGGCTTTGACATGGTAATGGGTCAAATCCCGTTCCAGCATCCCTGCGTTATCATGGCAAGCAGGGTCCGAACCGGTTTGCCCGGCCAGTCTGTTGACAAACATGGCGTCATATCCAAGGGTCAGAGACGGGCCAAATTCAGAGATATCATCGCCGTCGGTTTTGATCAATGCAGCGTCAATGCCGTCCATGGACGTGCCGCTCATTAACCCGATAACCGTTTTATGACGCGGTTTTGAATTGGTGCCTGATTGTAAACTAGTGTTTGTCATCCCTTGTCGTATCCGTTAATTCCTATCCCTGTTGTTTATATTAAATGTGCACCCGCTGCCATCACCAAAAACACGCGTCCAACAGATACCGGCCGGAATAGAAGTTGATACCATGAACGCTTACAAATCCCAATTCATTGAAACCGTTGTTGAGCGCGGCTACCTGCACCAGTGCACGGATATTGATGCCCTTGACCAGTTTGCCGGCGAAAATATCATAACCGCCTATATCGGGTTTGACTGTACCGCCCCCAGCCTGCATGCCGGAAGTCTGGTTTCCATCATGCTGTTGCGTCATCTACAGAAATCCGGCCACAAACCGATTGTTCTGATGGGCGGCGGCACATCGCAAGTGGGTGATCCATCGGGCAAAGACGAATCCCGGCAACTGTTGGGCGAAGATGCCATTGCCACCAATATGGCCGGCATCAAGGATATTTTTTCAAAATTCCTGGAATTCGGGAACGGACCGACGGACGCCATCATGGTCAACAACGCCGACTGGCTTAAAGAACTGCAATACATTCCTTTTTTGCGTGAATACGGCCGTCATTTTTCCGTCAACCGGATGATGGGTTTTGACAGTGTCAAGCTCAGGCTGGAACGGGAACAGCCGCTCAGCTTCCTTGAATTCAATTACATGATTTTACAAGCCTATGACTTTCTTGAACTGGCCCGGCGCCGGGGCTGTCATTTACAAATGGGTGGATCGGACCAATGGGGCAATATCATCAATGGTGTTGATTTGGGCAGGCGCACAGACAACCTTGCTTTATATGGCCTGACGACACCGTTGCTGACCACATCTTCAGGCGCGAAAATGGGGAAAACTGCCGATGGCGCGGTCTGGCTCAACGAAGACATGTTGTCCGCCTATGATTACTGGCAATTCTGGCGCAATACCGAAGATGCCGATGTGGGCCGGTTTTTACGCCTGTTCACGGAAATCGATATGGCAGAAATCGCCCGCCTTGAAAAACTCGAAGGCGTAGAAATCAACGCCGCCAAAAAAATTCTTGCAGATCATGCAACAACGTTATGCCATGGACCTGACGCTGCCAAGTCAGCGCGGGAAACGGCGGAAAAAACCTTTGAAGACGGGCAGCGTGGTCACGATTTACCGCAAGTCGAGATGGCAAAAGATACCTTTGCAAAAGGCATCAATGCTTTTTTATTGTTCCGTGAAGCCGGTCTGGCAACATCCAATGGCGAAGCCCGACGCCTGATCAAGGGCGGCGGCGGCAAATTGAACGATCAGACCATCAAGGATGAAATGCAGATCATAACCGCAGCGGATCTGGGTCAGGACAACAGCCTGAAACTGTCCGCCGGGAAAAAACGCCACATCATCGTTCGCGCCATATAACCGCACTATCGATTCAGGGCATTTTCTGTCTTCGTCATGGAACGCTCAAGCCTTCGACGCCGGGCAGCGCCGGCGTCGGTTCGGCTTCGGTAAACAGGCCAAAAACATTTCTTAATATGCCCGGTGCCAACGCGCTTAGGGGATTGACATCGACCACGGGTTCCTCGACAGGTCCGCGTACGGAATAGTTAACGGCAAAGACACCGTTGCCTTTTTCGCCGCCGGTTAACAATTGCCCGAGCACGGGTATTTTACCAAGGGCCGAATTGAGCGCATAGGCCGGCACCATCGTTCCTTTTATATCATACAGTTCCGCCGCTCTGTAGACTTTGCCCGACGCCGTAAAGCCAAGGGATACCCCCGAAGCCCGGCCTTCCTTGATGGTAAAAACGCCGTCCGAACTGACAAAGGGGATATTCAGGGTATCAAATGCCAGCCCATCCCCTTCGATGGCTTCGAGAATACCCGTCAAAGCCATAATCGATATCACCCGGGTGAAAATCGGTGCCTTGACAATACGGAAATTTTTAACCTCCATCACCCCGGTTAACGGCCGTCCGGGCTGGGTATCATCGAAAGTGCCTGAGATATTTAACGTTCCTCCGACCATTTTATCATAATAGTCCAGCGTTCTCAGAGTTTCCCCGGCATTGTCGGAACGCATGCTGAGCAACCGCCCGCCGTTGCCGTTGGGAACAACCTGCAAATCAAAGGATGTGTTTTTTCCGATCACGCTTTTTAACAGCATGGTTTGCCAAAGATCATTTTCATAGGCAAAGGTTCCGGACACATTCGATACCATCCGGTCTTTCTTGAACCAGACTTTTTCCAGTTCAACGGACAGACTGAGTTTCGGCAACAGGAACTGCTTGTCCCCGGGCATCCGGTCATTGCCTTCGATCAGTTGCTGCCAGATCGGAGACAAATCAAAACTTTTCCCGGAAAAACCCGCGTCCCAGCCACCGTCATCACGGGCAATCAGGGCCCCTTTCATGTCTGTGCGGCCAAAAATAAACTGCGTGAAATCAATTTTTTCAAGCCCCGCTCCTTTTGCCCCCGCTCCTTTTACCTTGTAACGGGCCGAGCCTTTGACGCGCAGTTCATCGGCAACAATGCTGAAATCAGGAATATCGGATATTTTACCTTTTTCCAGATTAACCACCACCGAAGCCGCACCAACGGTACCGGTTTTTTTAACCCAGCCAAAACTGGGGAAAGACAGCCGGGTATCGCGTAAATCAGCCCTGACTTCAAGACGACTGTCAATTTGATCAAGAACGGTGTAGCGGATATTGGCGGCCACACCGCCTTTGATATATTTCCCGGTAAACGGATCCATATCCAGTCCGATGTTGGCCAGTTTGTTGACATCGGAAATCCGGGTGACGACCTGATACTGGCTTTTGAAATCCGCATTTTTCAAAAAGTTTTCGCGCCATGACAACCGGGCCGGAATTTGCCCCAGAACCACATCGCCACGTACATCCATACCGGTTTTATCGACCAGCAAATCCAGATTGCCGCCGGTCATGTCCCGGCCAAGAAAAACCGCCGCCAGATCAACATCCGTCAAGCGGGCACGGGCATTGATATCGATTTGATCCCGGGTCAAAGTATTTTCAGCAATAAATTTTAATTTCAGATCGGTTTTGGCCTGACCCGATGCAGACTTGGGGTCAATTTTCAATTTTGCGGCAAAGCCAAAGGGCGGGCGATCAATATACAACAATGCGTCTTTTACCGTTCCGGAAATGGGTAAATCCGCCGCGACAATCTGATCGTACTGATCCAGTCCGGTAATCAAAACCCGCCCGTTCGAAAGAGTCAGGTTGCGGCTTTGTCCCTGAGCTATACGTATGTCAAATTGTTTGCTGTCAAATGTGATTTCAGCTTTGATTTTTTCAATGGGCGGGGCGGGTGGCAAATAATCAACCACACCGTCCGATATGGACATGGTTCCCTGAACATCGCGGACGGCAATTTTTTTGCCCGGCACTTTTTCAAGAACAAAGTCGGTTTTAATATTTTCAACCCGGGCATCCGGAATATGGCTGATAATCCATGAACGAACGTCAGCTGAAATGGATTTGGGCCAATAGCGGCGAATATCCCGCCCGGCCAGGTTTTTCAATTCGGTTTTTATGCGCGCCGTCATGCTGTTATCAATGTTATTGATATCGGCCCAGGATGACAGTCCGGAAACACGTCCATTGACCGTAACAACAGGTCCGTCCAAATTCATTTCAAGGCGATCCAGCCCCAACAGGTTTTTTGAAAAATCTGCCATTCCGGTCAAGCGGACAGATTTCACCGGCATTTTGTGTTGATAGGGACCGGGTAACTGAAACAGGCTTCCGCTGCGGAAATTAACATTGAAAAGATCGATCCTTAAAACATTGTCAGCCCCGGCAAATCCGCCCTTCAAGGCAACATCTTCAAGGGCCAGCGATTGCCGGAAAGGTTCAGGCAACACCAACGCCCCCCGTTGCCCTTCGAGATCAAAATCAAGCTGATTGATCTTACCTGCGGTTGATATTTTCAAGTCCGCCGAGCCTTTGAACGGCAACTCGAGAGCTTTCAGGATATCAAGTTGCGGATAGACAGAAGAAAACACAGCAGGTGACATTTCAGAAAAGCTGACTTTCAAATCAATCTCGGGTGCCGATGAACGATACATCCCGGATACGGAAACTTCTGTGTTCAAACCATCAACATCAAGCACCAGAGAAACTTCACCGGCAATCCCGTTTTGCCCGCGATCAAAGCGCACATCCACCGCCGGGGCCTGCCATGCCCGGGACAGAACCTGATCCTTGATGGTCAGGTTGGCACCGACGATATCCAGCCGACTGAGGTAATTTTCCCGTCCACCTTCAAACGATGGCCGCAGCAGGCTATCGGCGACTTTGCGCATGATATCCCCGGTCGCCTTGTCAACACCGCCGAAACCAAGCCCGATGGTGCCATCCCGGTCACGGATGACCTCAAGTTTGGGGCCAAAAATTTCTATGGAATTGGGCGCAATGTCACCGTCAAGCAAGGCATCGCCACTGATGGAAAAAGCAACTTCGGGAATATTTCCGATCAGTGTATCGCCGGGGCCAAAAACCGCCACGTTCAAAACCCGAATATCAAAGGCCCGGTCCCACCCGGCCCATGTCAGAATGGTATCCCCCATTTGCAGGCGGTAGTCCGTATTCCCCTTGTTCACGGCCTCTTCAATGTAGGGCGATAAAAATGAAAATGAAATCGGCCCTTTTGATAATTGCCAGAATGCAAGCGCAAAAACAACCACAGCCCCGATCAAAAGACCGGCCAGCAATTGAAAGACACTTACAAATGCGCGTTTGATCACATATTTCTCAATTCATTTCCAATGGATCATGGGCAGTGGGCTTAATCCGTATTTTCATTCTGTTTTAACCTTTCACAGCCCTAAAAAAACGGTCTGAATTTCAAATCATGCTTCTGGTCTCTTGACCGGAACACTTTGATCTATCACTGTTTACAATCAGGAGCCAGATATGACGCTATATAAACCTTTTTACAAACATTTCAGCCCCCGGTCCAACCCTGAAACAAAGGGTTCGGCGCTGGATTCAAATCTGGCGCGTTGGCTGGACGGTGCAAAAGACCTGGCGGACGACCGCGCAAAAAAACGGGCTGAAATCATAGCCGACGACGCATTGTTGTGTTTCATACTGACCTACAGTCCCTTCCTTTCCGGGGTCGCCATCAAATTCATTCCGTTCACCGTGGAACTGTTCACCCAGGGGCCGGACAAACAATTCAGACACATCCTGGACAGTCTATCCGGATATCGCAAAAAAACCATTAACACTAATGATTTATCCCGAATTCTCAGAATTGCAAAACAACAGGCTGCCCTGACCGTCGCCGTAGCCGATATAACCGGGGTCTGGGAGCTTGAAAAAATCACCCGGGCACTGTCGGATTTCGCCCAACTGGCGTTATCTGTGGCAGCCTCGCAATTGCTGCGTGACGGCGCCGCCAAAGGCGCATTCAGGCTTCATAACCCGGATGATCCCGAAGACAAATCCGGCTTGATCATCCTTGCCATGGGCAAACTCGGCGCTTATGAACTGAATTATTCCAGCGACATCGATATCATTATTCTGTATGACCCGGAACGCATAGATACCGACGCCCCCGATGCCTTGCAAAACCATTTTGTCCGTTTGGCCCGCGGATTGGTCAAATTGATGGATGAACGCACTGTTGACGGTTACGTGTTTCGCACCGACCTCAGGCTGCGCCCCGATCCCGGAGCGACACCGCTTGCGGTTTCCGTTCTGGCGGCGGAAACCTATTATGAAAGCCTCGGGCAAAACTGGGAACGCGCCGCCATGATCAAGGCCCGTCCGGTGGCCGGTGATCTTAAAGCCGGTCAGGATTTTCTGAAAACCCTGACGCCTTTTATCTGGCGCAAATATCTCGATTTCGCAGCCATTCAGGATATTCATTCCATCAAACGGCAGATCAATACCCGGCAGGGCCGCCAGCAAATCAATCTTCCGGGACACAACATCAAACTCGGTATTGGCGGTATTCGGGAAATTGAATTTTTTGCCCAGACCCAACAGTTGATCTGGGGCGGCAAAGAGCCACGGTTGCGCTCTTCGTCAACCATCGAAACCCTTAAAACGTTGGCAGATACCGGGCTTTCAAGTGAACAAACAGGACAGGAGATGGTGGCGGCCTATCAATTTTTACGCACCCTTGAACACCGTTTACAAATGATCAATGACGAACAAACGCAGACCTTGCCCGAAAACGACAACGGGCTTTTACAGCTTTCCCGGTTCATGAATTTCGAAACGTACGCTGAATTCCGGGAAACATTAACCGCACACCTTGAACGGGTTCGCCTGAATTACGGACAATTGTTTCAGGAATCGGAGACGCTGGGCAACACTGATCCCGCAGGCGGCAATCTGGTTTTTACCGGCATTGAGCCCGATCCGGAAACCCTTGAAACGCTGGACCGGCTGGGATACCTGAAATCGCAAACCATCGATGGCATCATCCGCGCATGGCACCATGGCCGTCATCGCGCCGTCCGCAGCACAAGAGCGCGGGAAATTCTCACAGAAATCATACCGTCATTATTGCAGGCCATCGCCAAAACAGCGGATCCGAATCAGGTTTTCTTGCGTTTTGATAAATTTTTATCTCATTTGCCGGCAGGCGTTCAGCTGTTTTCCATGTTCAAAGCCAACCCCGGATTGTTGACTTTACTGGCCGATATTCTGGGGTCGGCACCAAG
>Ga0316207_10000152_pt1 | contig 142063 bp, 112 predicted proteins | sample 6weekpyrite_MG_FD_204943 | JGI IMG/M metagenome (GOLD analysis project Ga0316207, IMG submission 204943) | Microbial mat bacterial communities from mineral coupon in-situ incubated in ocean water Damariscotta River, Maine, United States -... | ecosystem: Environmental > Aquatic > Marine >... | reverse complement strand
TAGCTTAAACTCTTTTGTATAAGTATTATAGGGCTTACGTTTTTTGGCCATTGGGACACTCCTTCGAGAGACTTTTGTCTCTGATTAAAAGTGTCCGTTAAACTGGGGGAGGTTCAGTACGACCCCAATTCTTTGCTTTATTGTCTTTTTTATTTTTGTTCGTTTTCTAACAAGCCTTCTCTAATTACCGCACGTTTCTATGACTAGTCCGACTAGTCTGTGAAGACTATTTTAAAATTTCTGTCTGCACTTCACACTGCTCTACAACGTTTTAACAATAAAACACTTTGTTGTCTTTACCCTGTTATCGAATTTAAGGAATAGTTATGAGCATACCTAAGGTTGCGTCACTCCGGTTTTTTAATTTACCCTTAATCGGGCAGTTTATTACCCGCTTATTATCGCTATTGATTCTAATGTTGGGTTTTTGTAGTCCGTCTTTTGCTGAATCGGATAAGGGTTTTGCATTGCTGGATAATTTAGTTGGCAGTTATGGTGAGGCCAGTAGTTTTTTGAAAAAGAAGGTCACCGATTTACTGAATGAGTCAGGTATTACTGCAGCAGCGACTGAGGCCAAAACCGTACTTGATGGGCTGGGCGAAAGAGCCGTGCCGGTTATTGATGATCTCTCGAACCCGGTTCAAGATAAGGCGCAAGAGGCGATTGCAGAGGCAATGTCCAAGGTTGAACTGTCGACAAGAATCCTCAAAAAAATGACCGGTGAGGGTGCAAAAGCCGCCATAGATTTTATTACCAATAGTCCGTTATTTGAGGATGCGGATTTTGGTATCACCACGCTAACGGGGCGTATTCGTGTTTATCGAAAAGGCACAGAAGTTTCGCTATGCAGAACCATTGTGGGCCCATTGGGCTCAGTTATTATCACTGGCATTAGTAATTCCAAGCAGCTTTGTAACTTTCCCGATAGTCGAATGGAAAACCCAACAAAATCATTGTTGGCTTTTACCTATACGGCAGCAGGACACACCTATATCCGCACTAATCACGTTATCATTCCTAATCTGGCCGCAGACTTAACTCTGTTGCCTGCTCCCATCGCCGCTGAAACCTACGTGAAAACAGTTGGTGACCAGTGGGTGCAGATTCGCCTCGCGGGTGCGGATCCTAAATCTCTGACCCTGCAGGCGAAATTTGAAGTAGGTGTAAAAGCTAATTACAGTTATGTCGTAGATGTAGAAGCCGAAGGCGAAGCGGCTCTCAAAATTATCGATCTTAAACCACTTTATGCGGCTGAAGTGATTCGCAGCACAGGTGAAGTTATGCTGAATAAAGCCACCGCACTTGGCCTGAGTATGGAGGTGGCGAATCTGGCTTCGGATGCCAGTGCCATTTTAAAAGCGGGCATTCAGCACCTCTCTGATATTGAACCCAATTACGCAGATGGCTTTGGCATGGTCAGCATTGATGTCAAACTGACTGGGGGGATTGGTCCGGGTGTATGGGACACTGCCATTTCCTTAATCTCGGCAAACAGCACGTTTAATCTTACGGCGCCGTTAGCGGCCTTTGTTGAAATGAACGCGGGGTTGCTGGAGGAATTTCTGGACGTGGGGATAGCGATGGCCGATGTTAATTTGAAACTGGGCACTGCCGTTCTGGAGCGCAATCAATCGGCTTTAGTCAACTATCGAGCAGGCGTACAAACCGTCACAAATGCATTTTTTGAAGGGGTTTTAACCGAGCTATTGAAAATGTCGACGCAAATAACTTCAATCGAGTCGACCTTCAAGCTGGCTTTATTAGGTGATGCCGATAAGGAAAGTACGAGCTTGTATGAATCGGGCCTGAAACTGCCACTGGGTGTGATTTCTACAAATTTGCAAAAGTCCCCTAATCCTTTAGGGGGTGCATTTGAGGCAGTCTCATACTTATTGCTTTCAGCCGTAGACCCGGATGCCGTCATTACAGAGCAGACCTGGGCTGACCTCGAGGCGGTTATCGTTCCCGGCATTGAATTTACCTTTCTGGTTTGGAACCCTGTCACCTTGAATATGTCCGGACTCAGAGAAGCTGATTTGCTGAAAACCATAAAAGGCGTTGCCACCATCAGAAATATTCTGGTGAGCCTGTTGAGCAGCAGTGCTAATGAATCCTTAGCCGATTTACGTTCTGCGATCAAGCAAGCCATTGAAGCCGTAGAGGACGCCGCGAATGATGTTGTGATTGGCTGGCTCAATGAAACCGAAATTGTCAAATCATTATCGCTTGGAGCCAATGGCTCCATCGGAGCTGAAGCGGTGGCCGAGCTCGGTGCCAGTATTGGCATTGAAGGCAGGACAGCCGGTAGCTTGTTTTTGTTAGTCATTGATCATCCATTTTACCAAATTCCGGAAGAGGGTTTGCTGGCAAGTGCCTCCGTACCGATCGATTTTAGTGTTGATGCGGGTGTCTCTGCGGGTGAGGGTGTTGAATTAACGGTTGATGCCGGCGGAAAAGTAAGTATGAATCTGTTGGAACTTACGGTTAAACACTGGGATGGTAATCTGCCAGCCGCAGCGCTGATGGAAGTGGCTGGTTTCTCTGTGCTGGAATTTGATGGGGTCACAAATCCTGATAAATCTTTCGCAGGCAGTGGATTTTTGATGTTACCCATGGGCGGCATCGTGTTTGCCGAATTCTCAGTGGATCGCTTTGGTAATGTGATGAGTGGTCGCTGGAGTGGGGGTATTGATTTAGGTCCCCTGGGGAAATTTAGCTGGCTTGAGGGTGAGTTGGATAATGAAGGGCTGAATGGGTTGATTAATGTGGGTTGGTTAGGAGCTAAGTTTAACGCTAACTTTATTCTTAATTCTTCGGGCTTATTGCTTGGCAATTATGATGGTGCATTAAACATTGCCGATCATGCCCTGACAGAAGTGAACGTATATCTGGGTGGTGATGGAAAATTTAGCGGGCGCTATCGGGGAGAAATCAGGATTGGTGGCTTTAACGCAATTTCAGATTTGAGTTTAAATAATGATGAGTTTGCGGGTAGCAGCTCACTCAATATTCTGGGTTCAGAATTGAGCGCAAATGACCTGGTGATTAGCCGTGCGGGTGATGTTTTGGGGACATTTACGGGCACCATTCAGGTTGGCACTCATCTCCTGTCGGAGGTGTCTTTGCAGGTGGTAAACGGCGGTTTAATTGGTACGGCGAGAATGGGTTTGCCAGGGCTGGCCAATGCGCAGGTTGAACTGCGAATTATCGATGGCGAAGTCATGGCCTATTATCGAGGCGACTTGTTGAATGGGTTAATTTCACAGGCTAGCTTTGGAATTGGTGAGTCTGAAATTATCGTCAGTGCTAGTTTGAACACATCGCAGTTTCCAGGTCTGAGTGCGCAGGTACTCGAGCGAGTGTCGGCCGCTGCTGAATTGGCACAGGCTCAGCTGGAAAATGCACAGCAGGCACTGGAAGACGCACAGCGCACTGTTGATCAGTTGGAGGCGGATATTGCCGATGCAAATGCGCAACTCATTGCTGATCTCGAAGAGGCCCAACAAACCTTGCTTGATGCAGAGCAGGCTGAGCAAGCGGCGCTAGATAAGCTGAATGCAGCGATTGCTAAAATTGATAAATTGAACAGCAGCTATGAAGGCTTGCTTATTGATGCACAAATTGTTGTCGATAATGCACAGACAGCGGTTGACCGTGCGAGCGGATCAGTGGCCTATTATAAAACTAAAATTCGAAATCTGGATAGTTGGTATAACGGGCTTTCCAGTTATAACAAAGCTGTGAAATTAGCTTATTACACAAAACAACGTACGAAACTGATTGCATTACGAGTGAGTGCTCAAGCTGAGTTGAGTACGTTACAAGTGGTACTTACGGCCGCTCAGTTGGAATTGGACCTGCTGAATTCCGAGCTGGCAAATTTGCTCAATCCATTAGACATAACAAGAGAGGGCTTACAGATCACATACGACAAAGCCAATGAAGCATTAAGGGCGGCTAACGATGCCCTGGCTAATATCACAATAGACCCTGATTTATCGGTAATATTTGCTAGCCTTGATGTGGCAAGAGGAGATCTCAGAGAGGCACAGGCGCTTGTTAACCGATTGAGTGGCAGCATGGCGATGGTGGAGTATGCGGCAAACCAAGGTGCAGAAAATGCGTTTAGCGTGCTCAGCGCCAACTTCAAAACTGAAATGAGTAGCCTTTTGCAAGGCGACAGCTTTAGCCTTGATGCTCGGGTGGTTTACATGGGGCAAATGGGACAGATTACGTTGCTGTATGATCAGAGTGATATCGCCGTTAGTTTTCATCAGGCTCTACAGGAATTGGATGCGGGTGCAGCGACTTTAAACAATAGTGACGTGGCAGCGCCAACCGTGGTTGCAAAGCTGACTGCGCAGTGGGCGTTTGATAGGTCGCTGATTCAGCTTGTCGCCGATGATAATTATAGTGGCCTGGGTGTGGCGTCAATTACCTATCGTGCCAGCGGCGCACAAGCACTGGAGCAAGTGAGCGTGGCAGGCAATCGGGCATTTGCATTAATTAATGTGGAAGGCATGACGGCATTGAGTTTCTTCGCCACGGACATCAATGGCAATGTAAGCGAAACTACCACGGTGAATGTCAATATAGATAACAGTGGCCCACAAATCAGCGTCTCATCTGGTGTTATTAACGCGGGGGTTTATGAGGTGGCGATTAGTGCGGAAGATTTACTGGGCTCGGGCATTTCATATTTGGCGATGAATGCCAGCGGTGCAGAGTACATTACCGAAACCATTGAGCAATCTGATTCGATGAAGATTGCATTAACCCAATCCGGCGCAACCACATTATTTATTACCGCCGTTGATGTGGCGGGTAATGTCAGCAAGCTGGAGTTCGATGTGGCAGTGCCAGATTTATCGAATGATCCTGCTTTAATTTCGGCAGATAATCCCAGCTCATCAGGTGGTTCACTCAGTATGTTATGGCTGCTGATATTAACTTTTATGCTTTGTTTAAGGCGTTTGCCGTCAGTGTTAAATTGTCAACAGAAATTCAAATTGAGTTTTAAATAAGTAGCGGCGATATTTTTTTATGATGACTCATTAATGCTTAAGCCGCATTTTGCAGATCATAATTTGCTGGTATTATCCAGTCAAATTTAACCTGCTAAACTCCGGCAGAAAATAATTTAAAGCATGACGTGGTCTAAAAAACCGTTTCACATACATTTATTGGTGTCCCGTTAACTTCGATGCTTGTCATTACTTCGGGCTCCTGCACTACGCCTTACAGTACCTGGGGCCGCTGGATCTCCGATAGAAACATTCGGAGATGACAAAAACGGGGGGATTTCATTTTCATGCCTCTGAAATTTCATGTTATGTTCAAAGGTTTCAATGATATGAGTTGTGCAATAAGCAAACTGCAATCTGTTTATTACTCAAGTTTTATACGTTCTGAGCTTGAGCTAAATGAACTGCTTCAAATGCTCTATTACCAACCTATTTATACCATTCTTTTCGGCCATGCCATTGCGGTTTTAATTACAGTGTTTTTTTTGTGGGGTAGTGTTACGCCTATCTGGTTACTGTCCTGGGCAAGCATTATTGTGGCGCAAACATTTATCTGGATTTATATTGTTAAAAAATTCAGGCATGCTGCACATAATACACACAGTAACCGAAAGGCGCTTATGGTTTTTCCCATAGCCGGTGCGGTGACGGGAGCTTTGTGGGGAGTAACGCTTTATTGGCCGAATATAATTACCGACATGGCATCGATGGTGTTTTTATCGATTATGGTTTTGGGGGTTTCGGCGGCGGGTTTGGCGGTGTTCTCACCTTATCTGCGGTCGTTTTTTATTTTTGCCAGTTTCATGTTGATTCCGTTTGCACTGCGTTTTTTTATGCAATATTCAAAACTGCATTGGACATTAAGTGCGATGTTTATTTTATATTTTGGGGTGCTGCTCATTAGCGGGTTTAATATGCGCCGTGCGGTTGGGCAGGCGATTTCTTTGCGCCTTGAAAATAAAGATTTAATTGATGAGTTGTTAATTAAAAATACTCAGGCCGAAGAATCTCGGGAAGAAGCGGAAAAAGCGAATATTTCTAAATCAAAATTCCTGGCTGCGGCCAGCCATGATTTACGTCAACCTTTGCACGCGTTAGGTTTATTTGTTGATGCACTGGATTCACGTATTCAATATAAAGAAGTGCGTGATATTGTGGGCAATATTAGAATTTCTACCAATGCGTTAAGCGACTTACTTAACGCATTGTTGGATATTTCAAAACTCGATGCCAGTGTGCTCACACCTAAACCCATACCTTTTCAGTTGCAACCTTTGTTGCAACGTATAGTGACGGATTTTTCGGCGCCGGCAAAATCAAAATCACTGCGCCTGCGCGTTGTCAATTGCGCCCTGGTTGTTAATACTGACCCCATTATGCTGGAGCGGATATTGCGTAATTTAGTTTCCAATGCGATTCGTTACACACAGAGTGGCGGGGTATTATTAGGTTGTCGGCGACATCGAAAACGCAATGAGAATTATATCAGTATTGAAATTCACGATACCGGCATTGGTATTGCGCCTGAAAATATAGAATGTATTTTTGAAGAATTTTATCAGGCCGAAAATCCAGAACGTGACCGCCAAAAAGGCTTAGGTTTGGGTCTGGCTATTGTGAAACGCCTCGGCGATTTAATTGATTGCCCGGTGAGTGTTTTGTCCGTGCAAAAAAAGGGCAGTGTGTTTAGAGTGCGGGTGCCGTATGTAGATAGTGTGTTAGCGCCAGTCAAATCGTCACCCGATTATACCCATGATTTAAAGGCTAGCCGCGTGCTGGTGATTGATGATGAAGCATTAGTTCGTCAAGGCATGCAGCAAATTTTAAGTCAGTGGCAGTGCCCAGTTTTATTGGCCGAATCGATTGAACAGGCGCTTGAGCACATCAGTGAAAATGCCGCAATCGATATTATTTTAACTGACTATCGGCTAAGAGAAAATCAGACCGGACTCGATGCGATTAAAAAAATACATGAAGTTTGTAATAAAAAAATACCTGCCATTATACTGACCGGTGATACCGATGCTCAACGTTTACGCGAAGCCAAAGCCAGTGGTTTTAAGTTATTGCACAAACCGGTTCAGTCGGCAAAGTTACGCAGTTTAATGAGTTACTTATTGGAGCAAAATGACGCGAGTAAGTGACATTTATAACAAGTCCAGGCGTGTAGCGGCGACGCTCGCCTCTGTCCGGTTAGTGACATTGAGAAAACGCAATATGGCCCCCACATGAACTCTGACGGTATTTTCAGCCATATCAAGTTGGCGGGCAATGACTTTATTTGAGCAGCCTTCGGCGAGTAATTTTAATACCTGAGTTTGACGAGTTGTTAGTGCCTGAGTTTCGGCGCTCGAGTTTTTACTGTCGGTATTTGTATGCTGGATGTTCACCGTATCCAGTACTGTCATGGGTAAATAAACCCCACCGGAAAGCACCAGTTGCAGTGCATTGATAATAATATCCGCTGACGCTGATTTGGGAATGTAACCTTTTGCTCCCGATTCAATTGCGCTTAATACTTTTTGTCGATCTTCCAATGCGGACAATAAAACAATGGGGGTGGCGGGTAGCTGGTGACGCAGTAGGGTTAAACCGTCTAGCCCCGATATGCCGGGCAGGTTGAGATCCAGTAACAATAGGTCAAAGTCATCATCATCTTGCGTTAAAGCCAACGCCTCTTCACAACTGCCGCTGGTTTGAATGCTGACATCTTCATTTAGCTTATGTAGTACACTGCTAATGCCTTCTATAAATAGCGGGTGATCATCGACGAGGAGGATTTTCATGGGGGGATACCAACATATTTTTTTAAGTTGTTTTAGGCAGTATACCTGTAAAGTTAGTGATATAAAAACATACAAAATTCATATCACACCGTGTTAAACTTAGCCTCTTTTTAGACACGCAAATAATAATAATTTATGAGCTATCAGGTACTTGCACGCAAATGGCGGCCCGCCAATTTCACCGAAATGGTTGGCCAGGAACACATTTTGCGCGCTCTGATTAATGCCCTCGATGAAGACCGTTTGCACCATGCCTATTTATTTACCGGCACCCGTGGTGTTGGCAAAACCACCATTGCGCGCATCTTGGCCAAGTCTTTAAATTGTGAAACCGGCATTACTTCAATGCCCTGTGGTGAGTGCGGTGCCTGTAAAGAAATTACCGAAGGCCGCTTTATTGATTTAATTGAAGTGGACGCGGCGTCGCGTACTAAAGTTGAAGATACCCGTGAGCTGCTCGAGAATGTGCAATACGCACCAACTCATGGGCGCTTTAAAGTTTATCTGATTGACGAAGTGCACATGCTCTCCGGGCATAGTTTTAATGCCCTGTTAAAAACCCTCGAAGAACCGCCGCCGCACGTTAAGTTTTTATTAGCGACCACCGATCCGCAAAAATTACCGGTTACGATATTATCGCGCTGCTTGCAGTTTAATTTAAAACGCATGCCCATCTCATTGATAGATGGGCATTTGAAGCGTATTTTGCAGCAGGAAACCGTTGAGTTTGATGATGCTTCCATTCGACTGATCGCTCACGGTGCCGATGGCTCAATGCGTGATGCGCTGAGTTTGCTCGATCAGGCGATTGCTTTTGGCGGCGGTAAACTTCAATGTGATGAAGTACAGGCGATGCTCGGTACGGTGTCCCGCAATCGGGTAATGCATATTTTGAAAGCGCTGGTGGCTAATGATGCGGCACTGGTGATGCAACATGTTGCCGAATTGTCAGATTTAAGTCCAGATTATGCCAGTGTGTTAGCCGAGCTTTTAGCCATGCTGCATCAAATGGCACTGGCTCAAAAAGTGCCGCAGGCTGTGGATGAAAATCTGGTCGATCGGGAGGCTTTGCAGCAGTTGGCAACGCAGGTGAGCTCGGAAGATATTCAACTGTTTTATCAAGTGGGCTTAATTGGTCGTAGAGATTTGTCACTGGCACCCGACCCCCGTGGTGGGCTGGAAATGGCGTTGTTGAGAATGCTGGCGTTTAAGCCAACATTGGAAGGTCGGGCTACTGCTGTTGTGGCGAGTCAACCCGCAGCAGCGACGATGGTTAAACCTGCGATGGCTGCTTCGGCTGTTTCGCAAGTAGCTCCGTCTCAATCAGTGCAGGCTCAAGTTGCCTTATCTCAGACGGTTTCATCTCAGGCTCCACGAGTTTCACCTCCTGCTCCGCAAGTGGACGAAGCTAAAGTCTCGGCTCCTGAGGTGGCTTCGGCGGTGCAGTTTGACGGCAATTGGGCTGGACTAATTGAGTCACTTAACTTGCGTGGCATGGTGAAGCAGTTGGCGGTAAACTGCGTGTTGCAGGAAAAATCGGCAACCGAAGTGAAGCTTACTTTAAGTAAGCAGAACGAGCAGTTGTTAAATCCGGCGATGCAGAAAAAACTCGAAGAAGCGCTTTGCAGTTGTTTGCAGCAAAAATTAAAATTAAGTATTGTGTTAGGTGAGCAGCAGGTGGAGTCGCCTGCAAAAACCAGCGCCCGTAATCAGGCCGAGCGTCAGCAGTCAGCAGAGGAAACGATTCATCAGGATTCAATGGTGCAAGCGCTGAAAGACAATTTTAATGCCGAGGTGGTACCCCACTCGGTGAAACCCATAAACGAATGATCTTTTAATAACAAATTAAGAAAGAGAGAGCAAATATGAAAGGTGGCTTAGGCAACATGATGAAGCAGGCGCAGAAAATGCAGGCTGACATGCAAAAAGCGCAGGAAGAAATCGCCAATATGGAAGTACAGGGTGAGTCCGGTGGCGGCATGGTGAAGGTAAGCATGAACGGTCGTCACGAAGTGCGTCGGGTTGAGTTGGATGACAGCTTAATGGACGATGATAAAGACATGATTGAAGATTTGCTGGCAGCAGCGGTGAATGATGCGGTGCGTAAGATTGAAACAACTTCATCGGAGAGAATGTCGGGTGTGACCGCGGGGATGAATTTGCCCGGTGGGATGAAGTTTCCATTCTAATCTTTTCTCGAAAGTGATTTTTAGGCCTCCTCCTAGAAAAAGAGAGGCGGGTGGAGATTTGTCTTTAGGCTTTTTAAACCCTCCTCCAATCCCCTTATCTAAGGGAGAGGTAAAATCAAAACCTTTCATTAATTGTTTTTTTAGATAAAACACTGTCTATGAGCCAATCCCCCTTGCTGTTACAACTTATCGAAGCGCTGCGCTGCCTCCCCGGTGTTGGGCCAAAATCCGCCCAGCGTATGGCATTTCATTTACTGGAGCGCGATCGCAAAGGTGCTTCGATTCTCTCCAGCTCACTGCAACAGGCGGTGGACCACATCGGTCATTGCTCCCAATGCCGCACTCTTTCCGAGGAGAATGTGTGTGGCTATTGTGCCGACACCCGCCGTAATGATGAATTATTATGTGTCGTCGAAACGCCATCGGATGTTTTAGCTATTAATCAAGCTGCCGATTTTAACGGCAAATATTTTGTGCTAATGGGGCATTTATCGCCACTCGATGGCATTGGCCCCGCTGAGTTAGGACTGGGCTTACTCGAAGAAAGATTAAAGCAGGGTAGCATTAAAGAATTAATTTTAGCCACCAATCCCACCGTAGAAGGCGAGACCACCGCTCACTATATTTCTGAAATGGCGGCGGAATATCAGGTGGAGTCCAGCCGTTTGGCGCACGGTATTCCACTGGGTGGTGAGCTGGAATATATCGACGGCGGCACATTGGCGCACGCCTTTAGTGGTCGTCAAAAGCTGATTTAATTCGAGTGAAAGCGGCAAGTTTTTTCCGACTTGTGGTCAATGTTAGCCGTAGTTGCTTGCTATACTCAGGCAATACCCAAATGAAGATTCCTAAATGGAAATTGCACTCTCCGGTTTAAATCAACAGTTTGGCTCATCGGTATCATTCGATAATACCAGCCAGCGCCAGCAGCAAAATGCCCAGCAGCAGGCATCGACGGGCAGTGATCGCGCCCAGCAAAATCGTAATATTGAAAACTCGTCTTCACAGAACCAGACCCGCGCAGAGACCAATCAGCGCACACCGGCCAACACCGAAAACTCACGAATCATTAATGGTGAAGTGCTATCGTCTGAAACGCGGCGTGTTGATAGTCGAGAGGCGAGCGTTAGCCTTTATTCGCGTTCGGCTGACCAGCAGCAGTCTAATAGTGAACCGGATAGTCGAAGAATTAGCGCACAACAAGCGATTCAAAATTTTCAGGAAAATGAAGATCTAGTGCCCGCCGATAATCAACAACGCCAGGTTTCTGGTATTATCGATACATTCGTATAAACCTTAACCGTTTAACCTAAAAAATCAGGACAAAAAAATGAGCGATTGCATTTTTTGCAAAATCGTCCGTGGTGATATTCCCGCAGATATTTTGTATCAGGATGAAAACGTGCTGGCCTTTCGGGATTTAAGTCCGCAGGCACCGGTACATTTTCTGGTGATTCCGAAAAAACATATCTCTACGATTAATGACATTCAAAGTGCTGATGTTGAATTAATCGGACAGTTATATTTAGCCGCAAAAAAGATAGCTAAACAGGAGGGCATGGATGAAACCGGTTATCGCTGTGTGATGAACTGTAATGATGATGGTGGGCAGACGGTGCACCATATTCACTTGCATGTAATGGGTAAACGGCAAATGAGCTGGCCGCCGGGGTGATTTTGTTTGAAGTCGCAGTTAAGTGTAATATTTACGGAGACAATGCTTTAGCTCCGCTTATAAGCAGGGTTAAAGCGCTGTCTCCATAGATTATTCGCTCATCAAAAGACCTTAACTTATTGGTATTGATTCCGACCGCGTAATTGATACTTGCAATATTTCTAACAATCAGTAATATTCACGCCTCTTCAAAGTACGACTTTGCAGGCGCGTAGCTCAGTTGGTTAGAGCACCACCTTGACATGGTGGGGGTCGGTGGTTCGAATCCACTCGCGCCTACCAATTTTCATTTCCTATGAAAACTGGAATTCAGAAAATTGGAATTCATTTGTGAAATAACCCCCATTCTATAATCGCCGCATTTCAATTAATCTTACTTTACTGTAAATTAACAACCCTGAATTCAGTATTAAAAAAATCGGAAAAATGAATAGATCTCTATCAATAATTATTTTGTTAACCAGCATGTTTTTTTCAACTGTAGCTGTTTCGGCTAAAAATATTCAATATGTGAGCGATGATCTCACTATTCCAATGCGCTCCGGGATAACCAATAAGCATAAAATTTTAAAGTTTTTAAACAGCGGGATGGCACTCGAAATTGTTGAGCTGACTGAAGATAAAAAACACGCATTGGTTACGCCATTGGATGATGAGTCTAAAACCGGTTGGGTGGAAACCCGTTTGTTGATGCCCAGCAGAAGTGCTCGCGATCAGTTGGTACGCACTAATAAAAAGATGCAGAAAATTAAAGTGCAGCAAGCAGAGTTAAAAAAACAATTGTCAGAAAGTCAGAGCCAAAACGCAGAGTTGCAAACCGTGCAGACTCAGTTAGAAAATAAAATTGAAGGCTTGCAAAACATGTTGGCTCGATTGCGTAAAAATGCTTCAGACCCAATTCGTATTGCAGACGAAAATGAGAAGCTCAAGCAGCAGCTTGTCGATGCGGAAGTTAAAACTGCGGAGCTGACGAAAGAAAATATTATTCTCGGCGATGAAAATATTAAATCCTGGTTTTTAATTGGTAGTGCCGTTTCAATGGGCAGTTTGATTTTTGGGATTGTGCTGACGCGTATTCGCTGGAAGAAAAACGATCGCTGGGCATGATTGTTGTTCTAAAATGTTCAGGTGGATAGGGTTTCTCCTGGCTCCTTTTCTAAGAAGAGGAGGGGCTTTACTATTTAATAAACATTCAGTTTTTAATTCTCTCACCAACCACAGCATAAATAACCTCAACTACCGCCTCAGTTTCCAGTAACACCTGTTGATTATCAAAGCGTAGTACTTTTAATCCTAGTCCCCGCAGCTTGTCATCTCTTATGGTATCTTTAAACCGATGGGTCATATCAAAATGCTGCGCGCCATCAATTTCCACTACTAGTTTTGCTTTTGCACAGTAAAAATCAACAATGAAGTTTTTAACTGGTTTTTGACGATTAAATTGCGTGTTTAAAATTTGCTTGTGGCGTAGATGTTGCCAGAGTTTGTGCTCTGCATTGCTTGAATGATTTTTGAGTTTTTGGGAATTTGTTTTTAGCTGCCGATTGTAACTTTCCATAGTAGTTTTTCCTGGCTTTTTAGAAGGATATTAACTTATGCCCTGTTTGGCGTGTTTGTCAAACTTCTTTGTTTTTTATGGGATAGGAGGTTGTAGTTAAGCTTCTTCCTTTATAAAAACGGGAGTATTTATATATTGATGCTGCATTTAGTTAGAATAAATCACAGGTGCTGTTATTGAGGAGGGTAAAGCTTTTATCTAAAAAGGAGATTTAGCTTTTACAGCTTATAACTTCATCCAATAAAGGCTAAAATACCGTCCAATCAAAATTACCATAGATACCCGTATTCAATGAACACCGAAGAAATCACCAGCCCAACTAATTTTATCCGTCATATTATTGATGCCGATTTAGCCGCAAATAAAAATGGCGGCAAGGTCGCCACTCGCTTTCCCCCCGAGCCAAATGGCTATTTACACATAGGGCACGCCAAATCCATTGTGTTGAATTTCGGCGTGGCTGAGGATTATAACGGCACGTGTAATTTACGTTTTGATGATACTAATCCGGAAAAGGAAGAGATGGATTTCATTCATGCGATTCAGGATGATGTGAAATGGTTGGGTTATGATTGGCAGGATCGCTTGTATTTTTCTTCCGGTTATTTTGATCAGCTTTATGCTTATGCGGTTGAGTTAATTAAAGCGGGCAAGGCCTATGTTTGTGATTTGAGCGCGGATGAAACTCGCGAGTATCGAGGCTCATTAAAAGAACCCGGTAAAAATAGTCCGTATCGTGATCGCTCAGTGGAAGAAAACCTGGATTTATTTGTACGCATGAAAAGCGGTGAATTCGATGATGGTGCGCGGGTGCTACGTGCAAAAATTGATATGGCTTCCCCTAATATAAATATGCGTGACCCCATGTTGTACCGGATTCGTAAAGGTGTGGTACATCACCAAACCGGCGATGCCTGGTCGATTTACCCGATGTATGATTTTACTCATCCGATTTCAGATGCATTGGAAGGTATCACGCACTCTTTATGTACATTGGAATTTGCTGATCATCGTCCGCTTTATGACTGGGTGTTGGATAATATTTCACTCGAGTGTCATCCGCAGCAAATCGAATTTTCCCGTTTGAATTTACAATACACCGTAATGAGCAAACGCAAACTTACGCAATTGGTGGATGAAAAGTTAGTCAGCGGTTGGGATGACCCGCGCTTGCCAACCATTGCGGGTTTACGCCGCCGTGGTTTCACGCCAGCATCCATTCGTGAGTTTTGTCTTCGCATTGGCATTAGCAAAGTTGAAAATTCGGTGGAAATGGGGATGTTGGAAGCGACCATTCGCGATGACTTAAATGCCAATGCACCACGTCGCATGGGGGTGATGAATCCGCTGAAAGTGGTGATTGAAAACTATCCCGAAGACCAGGTTGAAGAGTTAAACTCGCCGAATCATCCGCAAAACGAAGCGTTTGGTAAACGTAAAATTCCGTTTAGCCGTGAAGTGTATATTGATAGAGAAGACTTTCGCGAAGAGGCGAATAATAAATTTAAACGCCTGGTGTTAAATAAAGAAGTACGGCTGCGTTCGAGTTATGTGATTCGCTGCGATAAAGTAATTAAAGATAATGCGGGTGAAGTTATTGAGCTGCGCTGCTCTTATGATCCGGATACCCTGGGTAAAAAACCCGAAGGGCGCAAAGTAAAAGGGGTGATTCACTGGGTGTCTGCGGCCCATGCCGTGCAGGCTGAAGTGCGACTTTATGACCGCCTGTTTAATCACCCGACACCGGATGATGGGAAAGATGGGATTGATTTTAAACAGCGGATTAATCCCGAGTCTCTAGTTGTTTTAAGCAACTGCATGTTGGAGCCGGCATTAGTTGATGCAAAATTGGGTGAGCGATTTCAGTTTGAGCGCGAAGGTTATTTTTGTCGCGATGCGGGTTCGCCGGATGCGTTGGTGTTTAACCGCACGGTGACCTTACGCGACTCATGGGCGAAGGAAGAGAAGAAGGTTTAAAGGCAAAATCAAAGTCGCTGGGTGCCCGATAGGTGCATTCGGGAACGACGATATTTTTAAGTTTTTCTAAAGCTTTTGTCATTTTGCATGTTTGTGACTGGAATCCAGTGACGCAGTCACTTTTCTGCTCCCGCAGTGGTTGGCAGCAGAAAAGTTAACAGTCAATCAGGCCTTTTGTCTGTGACTAAAACCCGCAAGGCCTAATAAACCTGAACCCATTAACCAGAATGCGGCAGGTATGGGGACAGGGGATGGGGTAACGGGCTGAATAAACGAACCTGCTGTGCCCGGTGTGCCAAAATCGCCAGCGCCAAATGTTGTTGTGGTCGTTGCGTAGTTTTCTGGCAGCATTACAGCGTCAATTAGTTCCATACTTGCTCCAGCTGGTACAAACCCGGCGCCATAGTCAAAGCGCAATAATTCTCCGGTGTTGTCGGTAAAAATTATCTGGTCACTGGTGTTGCTCAGGGTGAAGCTGCTGTAAACGTAATCCGCGGTAAAACCGCCATTTAAGTTACTGTCGCCATTGCGAGCCATAACAAAGTAACTCCCGGCTTCAATAACCGCGGATGTGATGACCTGGCCTGAACTGGCATCGTCGGATAATACCAGGCCGCTTAGATCAATGTTTTCAGCGGTGGGATTGAACAGTTCAAACCATTCGCCACGAGTGTCCAATACCGCCGTTGGATTTGCCATAATTTCGGTGATTAATAAGTCACTCACTGTGGCCGGGTGAGTGGAGGCATAGCTTGCACCAGAAAATATAAATACCGGTAACAGATTAAATACCGAAAAAAATCGAGTGTAAATTGGTGTTAAGTTTTTCATTTAAAAGCTCCATACAAGATTGAGTCACATCAAATCACTCCACTGCAGATGTGAGCTGCCCATAAAAAAACAGCTAGCAAACCCTAACCCTTGGGCATTTTAAAAGGCAAGCCTCTTTTGAATATAAGAGGCAGCTAAATTAAATACATAATTATGTAATATTTTGTTGACGGCCTGTAATTTGCTCCCTATAATTCGCGCTCTCTTTTGATGAGTCGCTCATCGAGATGGGACAGCGTCCCCATCGTCTAGAGGCCTAGGACACCTGGTTTTCATCCAGGCAACAGGGGTTCGACTCCCCTTGGGGACGCCATTATACCTAAAGCCAGAACGGTTCCAGTTCTGGCTTTTTTATGGGTGATATTTTGTCTTTTTTGGGTTTAGTTTAGTGTGGGAAGAAGATTTTCCCCGTGCCTCCTTGAGAAAAAGGAAGACGGAAGGGGAGTGTTTTTATTAATTTTTTAGAAAAAACATATCCCTAAATAAGTAATTTGTAATAGAGACTCTAATAGAAATTTGCTATACTCATCCGGATTTTCACACGATTTTTTATAATTATTCTCTAAGCGGGGGCAGTCATTCATTGGCTGCTCCCGTTTCGTATGTTTAGCGGAGGCATAATGAGTCAAAAAGCGCTATTAGCGTTAGCAGATGGCAGCCTGTTTCGGGGCTTATCCATTGGTGTTTCCGGTGAAATGACAGGAGAGTGCGTATTCAATACCGCGATGACCGGCTATCAGGAAATCCTCACTGATCCTTCCTATTCACAACAAATCGTGACCTTAACATATCCGCATATTGGTAATACCGGTGTGTGTTTGGGTGATGAAGAGTCGGCACAGGTGCATGCCGCAGGCTTAGTGATTCGCAACTTGCCAATTGTGGCGAGTAACTGGCGCAGCGAAATGACGCTGTCTGAATACCTTAAAAAACATAATGTAGTCGCGATTGCCGATATTGATACCCGTCGCTTAACCCGGATTTTGCGTGAGAAAGGTGCGCAAAATGCGTGTATCGTCGCGGGGGATAATATCGATGAAAAATCGGCTATCAAAAAAGCCCGGGCCTTTGCGGGATTAAAAGGCATGGACTTGGCAAAAGTAGTCACCACCGAAAAATCATTCGAGTGGACTCAGGGCAGTTGGCAGCTTGAGTCAAATAGCCATAAACAATTAGACGCCAAAGACTTACCCCACCATGTTGTGGCGTATGACTTTGGCATCAAACGCAATATTTTAAATATGTTGGTCGATCGGGGCTGTAAAGTAACTGTTGTGCCAGCAAAAACCCCCGCAGCCGATGTGTTGGCAATGAACCCGGACGGCGTATTTTTATCCAATGGCCCTGGTGATCCAGAACCCTGTGACTATGCCATTCAGGCAATTAAAGAGGTTTTAGAAACCGATATACCGATGTTCGGCATTTGTCTCGGCCACCAGTTATTAGCATTGGCTTGTGGAGCACAAACCGAAAAAATGAAGTTTGGGCATCACGGTGCAAACCATCCAGTGCAAGATGCCGAAACAAAAACGGTGATGATTTCCAGCCAAAATCACGGCTTCGCGGTAAACGAAAAAACCTTACCGGCTAATTTAAAACCTTCTTACCGTTCACTGTTTGATGGATCATTACAGGGAATACATCGTACCGATAAACCCGCATTTGGCTTTCAGGGGCATCCGGAAGCCAGCCCAGGACCAAATGATGTATCCCCGGTGTTTGATCATTTTATTGAGTTGATTGAGAAGCGATAAAAGATTTTAAAAAATTGAAAGATTTACCGCAAATAAACGCGAATGGATGCAAATGTTTATAGGAGATGAGCATAATGCAGGTAATGACGATATCTGGGAACGTTATCAGTTGTGCATTTGAAGTTAGTAAATGAATAAGGCGTTGTTTTTTTAGAGTCTGTATTTATGAAAATGCGCTGTGTTTAGAATTGGACCATCAGGGTATAAAGTTTGAACAGCAAAGGGCGGTGAATGTTCATTATCGTGAAAATGTAGTAGAACATTATATTGCCGATTTATTAATTGAGAATAAACTGTTAATAGAATTAAAAGCAGTTTCACAATTCACTAAGCAGCATGACGCAAAATTATGGATTACCATATTATGAACTATCTAAGGACAACTGACATTTAGTGTTGGTTTGCCCTTGAATTTTGGAACACCCAGGCTTGGTATTCGCCGTATCGTTTGGCAATACAACGAAACAGAGAGAATCTAAATTGAAACTATTTGCGTCTATTCGCGTTTATTTGCGGAAAAATCTTTTGCTTTTATCTGTTAAAGGAAACCGCCATGCCTAAACGCACCGACATAAAAAGTATTTTAATCATTGGCGCGGGCCCTATCGTAATCGGCCAGGCCTGTGAGTTTGACTATTCCGGCGCACAGGCCTGCAAGGCGTTACGCGAAGAAGGTTTTCGGGTTATTTTAGTTAACTCGAACCCCGCTACCATAATGACCGATCCTGAAATGGCCGATGCAACTTATATCGAACCTATTCACTGGAAAACCGTTGCGCGCATTATTGAAAAAGAAAAGCCCGATGCATTACTGCCCACGATGGGTGGCCAAACTGCTTTGAACTGTGCGCTGGATTTAGATCGCGAAGGCGTGCTGGAAAAATTCAATGTCGAAATGATCGGTGCGCAAAAAGAAGCCATCGACATGGCGGAAGATCGTGAAAAATTCAAAATTGCGATGGAAGAAATCGGTTTAGAGATGCCTCGTGCGGCCGTTGCGCATAGCATGGAAGAGGCTTTTCAAGTACAGGCAATGGTGGGTTTTCCAACTATTATTCGCCCTTCATTTACCATGGGGGGTTCCGGTGGTGGCATTGCCTATAACAAAGAAGAATTTGAAGAAATTTGTAAGCGCGGTTTAGAGCTTTCGCCCACCAAAGAATTGTTAGTTGAAGAATCGATTCTGGGTTGGAAAGAATATGAAATGGAAGTGGTGCGTGACACAAACGATAACTGCATTATTATCTGTTCGATTGAAAATTTAGATCCGATGGGCATTCACACCGGCGACTCGATTACCGTTGCACCGGCGCAAACTTTAACGGATAAAGAATTTCAAATTATGCGTGATGCTTCGCTAAAAGTATTGCGTAAAATCGGTGTTGAAACCGGTGGTTCAAACGTACAGTTTTCGGTGAGCCCAAAAGATGGCCGTATGACCATTATTGAAATGAACCCACGGGTTTCACGCTCGTCTGCATTGGCGTCAAAAGCCACTGGCTTCCCGATTGCAAAAATCGCGGCGAAACTGGCTGTGGGTTACACATTAGATGAACTCAGTAATGACATTACCGGGGGGGCGACCCCCGCATCATTTGAGCCGTCGATTGATTACGTGGTGACAAAAATTCCACGTTTTACATTTGAGAAATTTCCACAAGCAGAAAATCGTTTAACCACGCAAATGAAATCGGTAGGCGAGGTGATGGCAATTGGCCGCACTTTGCAGGAGTCATTACAAAAAGCCCTGCGCGGTTTAGAAATTGGCGTGGATGGCTTCAGTGAAATTTTACCCGAAGGTTTATCTGAAAAAGAAATTGAAACTACTTTATGCCAGGAGTTACAGCAACCGGGTGCTGATCGTATCTGGTATTTGGGTGAAGCTTTCCGTCATGGTATGAAATACGATCGTATTCAACAGTTAACCCATATTGATCCGTGGTTTTTAGTGCAAATTCAGGACATTATCAAAATCGAAGCAGACCTGCGTACCCGCAAGTTAACTGATATTGATAAAGCTGAAATGTTTCAGTTAAAGCGCAAAGGTTTTGGCGATCGTCGTATGGCGGTGTTGATGGGTGTTACTGAAAACACGGTTCGCGCTCATCGCCAGTCGTTGGGTATTCGCCCGGTTTACAAACGGGTTGATACTTGTGCCGCAGAATTTTCTACGCAAACCGCGTACCTTTATTCGACTTACGAAGAAGAGTGCGAAGCGCAAACCAGCGATAAGGAAAAAATTGTCGTGTTGGGCGGTGGACCAAACCGCATCGGTCAGGGCATCGAGTTTGATTACTGCTGTGTGCACGCAGCACAGGCGATGCGCGAAGAAGCCTATGAAAGCATAATGATCAACTGTAATCCGGAAACCGTCTCTACGGATTTTGATACTTCTGATCGTCTGTATTTCGAACCGCTAACCTTAGAAGATGTGCTGGAAGTTTTAGATTTAGAAAAACCGAAAGGCGTGATTGTGCAGTACGGTGGTCAAACGCCGTTGAAACTGGCGCGTGATTTAGAAGCCGCCGGTGTGCCGATTATTGGTACCTCGCCAGACAGAATTGATTTAGCGGAAGATCGCGAACGCTTTCAGCAGTTGATTGAAAAACTAGGCCAACAGCAGCCGCCGAATCGTTTAGCGCGTTCTGCAGAAGAAGCGGTTGGATTAGCCGAAGAAATTGGCTACCCCATTGTGGTACGACCCTCTTACGTATTGGGCGGTCGGGCAATGGAAATTGTACACAATGAAGCTGATTTAGCGCATTACATGAAAACCGCGGTAAGCGTGTCTAACGATGCGCCGGTCTTACTGGATCACTTTTTAGACGCGGCGGTTGAAGTGGATGTGGATGCAATTTGCGATGGCAAAGAGGTTTTAATTGGTTCGATAATGGAGCACATCGAACAGGCTGGTGTGCACTCTGGTGACTCGGCCTGTTCATTGCCGCCGTACAGTTTATCAAAAGAAATTCAGGATAAATTACGCGTGCAGACCAAAGAAATTGCTCTTGAAATGCAGGTGGTTGGATTAATGAATATTCAGTTTGCGATTAAGAATTCGGGGCAAGGTGAAGAAATTTATATGCTTGAAGTTAACCCCCGTGCATCGCGTACTGTGCCATTTGTGTCTAAAGCGATTGGTGTGCCACTGGCGAAAGTGGCGGCGCGTTGTATGTCAGGCATTTCATTAAAAGAGCAGGGCATAACCGAGGAAGTGATTCCGGAGTATTATTCGGTAAAAGAGTCTGTGTTCCCGTTTGTGAAATTCCCTGGTGTTGACCCATTGTTAGGGCCGGAGATGAAATCTACCGGTGAAGTGATGGGCGTGGGTAGAACCTTTGGAGAAGCCTTTGCAAAAGCGCAATTAGGCGCAGGCGTTGAGTTACCTACATCCGGTAAAGTGTTTGTGAGTGTGCGTGAGCGTGACCACCAGGCGGTGGTTGAAGTAGGGCGCATGCTCAATGAACTGGGCTTTGAAGTAGTATCCACCCGTGGTACCGCGGCAAAATTAAATGATAATGGGGTGGAATGTACCGTGGTTAATAAAGTATTTGAAGGCCGCCCGCACATTGTTGATATGATTAAAAACGATGAAATTTCGTTGATTATAAATACAACCGAAGGTAAGCAGGCGATATCCGATTCGTTTACCATTCGCGCGGCAGCGTTGCAGCATAAGGTGAGCTACACGACGACGATTGCCGGTGCTAAGGCAACCTGCATGGCTTTGAAATCCGAGGCTGAAGAAGTGAATCGTTTACAGGATCTACATAAAGAAATTTTGGCTTGAGTTTTTAAATCTTTCTTAACCCCTCTTTTTTTCTGAGAAGGAGACTGTGTTTTTCATTTGTCTAAGCGCAGAGACAGGTTTTTGTGAAGGAGAGCACTAAGTTTTCTTTTTTTAAGGTAAGTCTTAATCTAATATCAAACGTATAAAAACAAATAATGAATTATTTCGTACAAAATTCTCACAGGAGATTCCCAGGTGGATAAAGTACCCATGACAGTGCGTGGCTCAAAAATGCTAATGGATGAGTTAAAGCAATTAAAAACCATTGAGCGCCCCAGAATTATTGAAGCCATTGCGGTTGCCCGTGAACATGGCGATTTAAAAGAAAACGCCGAGTATCATGCAGCTCGCGAACAACAAAGTTTTTGCGAAGGTCGTATCAAAGAAATTGACGGCAAGTTAGGTGTAGCGGTAGTGATTGACGTCACAAAACAAAATGCCGACGGAAAAGTGATTTTTGGTACTACTATTGATTTGTGCGATGAAGAAACCGGCGAAGAAATTACTTATCAAATTGTTGGCGAAGACGAGGCTGATATCAAAGCCAATATGATTTCAGTTAATTCGCCCATTGCTCGTGCGCTAATTGGAAAGATGGAAGGTGATGTGGCTGAAGTTAAAACTCCCGGTGGAATTCGCGGGCTAGAAATTGTTAAGGTGCACTATATATAGCGCGTTTTTAGTGCATTAACTTCGAAGATTATTGGTTAGTGAATTGAGGATAAAAATCTAACTGAGTCAAAGTTTTTAATGATAAGTAATATCTTAATGTATAAAGATGTAAATTAAATAGACTTTCGCTGAAAAAGCGTCTAAAACATATTTAGAATTAAAAAATTCAAGTAGCAAGGAATACTTAAGTCATTAAGTGTGAAGGTAGTTCAAATAAGATGATAAATAAAGAAGCGCTACAAAAGAAAGTTCATGTTCTTGGGGAAAACGAAAGTTTAGGGCAAACCATTCAATTAGTGAGTATTGACTCGGGTTATGATGACGAAATTAGCTTGATTGATTTATGGCTGGTTTTAGTTAAGCGTCGAAATATACTTTTAGCAATTGTTTTGGCTTTTTTAGCGGCAGGTGTGACCTTTGCTTTGGTTAAACCGGTTGTATATAACTACAGCGCAGTGCTGCAAATAGGGTTGATGACTGGGCAAGACGGTGAAAACCAAACGCTTGGTTATATTGAATCACCGGTAAATGTGTTGGAAAAATTATCTAAAAGTTATATTCCCTTAGTATTATCTGATTACCTTAGCTCTCACCCTGATATTCAATCGGCACCTAAAGTGACCGCTAAAATGTCTAAAAAAAGTGATTTGATAACGATAGAAACAAGAGGTAAGGATACCGACGCGGTAGCATTTAAGGGGCTTTTGAATAGTACAATGGGATATATACAAAAAGATCACCAGCCTCAAATGGATATTACCCGAGGTCAGTATGAGCGTTCTTTGCAAAGAGCTAATATTGCTTTGGCTATGCTTAAAAATCCGTTAGTGCTCGAAGAAAAGAAAAAGGACTTTAAAATAGAGCTTTTACAAATAGGCATAGAACTGGATAACTTAAAAGATAAGCGTTTAACCCGGGTGGTTAAGCAGCAATTAATCACTCAGGTGAAAGAACAGGAGAATAAATTAGCTGCTTTGGCTGATAATTACAAACGATTGAATTCTGAATTAACGCGTTTGGATGATGTTGATGAGTTATTAGAAAAGCGTATTGCGGAGTTATCGGTCACTATTAAAAATGAGTTAACGAGCCGGCAGGCTTCGGTTGATAATATAAATTCAGGCCCAGAAGCTATGACAGTGCTTTTATTGGATAACCAGATCCAAAGTCATCGTAATCAATTAGCAGTTTTAGAAGAGCGCCTGGATATTAAGCAGGATAGTCAGCGTGAAAAAATATATAATCAACTTAAAGAAAACAAACGATCTCAGGATTGGCATCAAAAGTTATTGGCTAATATAAATAATAAACTTGAAAAAATAGATATAGATAATCGTCAGGCTCAGCAGAAGTTATTAACAGCACAATCAAGCCTGGAATTAGGACTTGAAAAAATGTTGCTCGAGCATGAAAACAAAATAATCATTCAACAACAAAAAATCGATAATATTACCTATAAGTTAAAGGCGCTTAGGGATACTTTGCCGCTTACCAAACCTTTGCAATCTATTGAGCCCGTTGGTATGGATAAAAAAATAATTGTGATTATTTCGTTGTTGGCTGGGTTATTTGTGGGTGTGTTTAGTGTTTTCTTTCTCGAATTTTTGTCAAAAATAAAAGAGAAGTCCCAGCCGGCTTAGGTATGAAATGGTCTGATAATTTATGTCGGACCACTAATGCACACGGCTTATTTCAAAGTGATGTTATTTCTTGGGTAATTCTATTTTTGGCGTTTTGGTGTTTCGGCGAAATAAAGTTAATGTTTTGCCAATGGCTTTAACTTTTTCAGCAGATGCGCTTTTCAGTAATTTGTTAATAATCGCGTCTCGACTCTCACGGTCATCCCCGGCGATTTTGATTTTTACTAGTTCGTGGTGGTTCACCGCAGTTTCCAGCTCTTTTAGCAAATTTTCAGTAATGCCATTTTGACCGACCATAATAACGGGTTTTAAATTATGAGTGAGGGTGACTAGGTATTTGATCTGGTGTTTTGAAAGTGGCATATAGTGTACAATCGCTAAATATCTAAGATATTGTTAATTAGTTATAGAAACTGGGCAGGGGTTTCCCTCGATAATCAATATTATTATATACTAAATAAGCATGTAATGAGTTAAAGACGACTTACTTTTATTAATGGTGTACATCAACTAATTAAGTATTTACAGTGAGCATTAATGAAAAGCGATAAAAATGATCGGGGCAATATGTTAGAAAAGCTGGTTGTAGAGGCTAATAATTTACTGCAAACTCGAGCTATTACTGAGCCACTTCAATCGGTAAACCGGTTGGAGTGGGTAAAAAATTGATTGTGACAATCTCATTGCTAGCGGGTATTTTTCTGGCATTATTCGCGGTCTTTTTGGCTGAATTTATTAGTAAAGCTCGCCAGCATCAAGTTAATCAATAATGTTTTTTAGCGACGATATTTTCTGTGGCAAGAAGTAAATCCAGCGGTAACTGGCTCAGGGAGCATTTTGACGATAAGTACGTCAAGCAATCCCAAAAGGACGGCTATCGTTCACGTGCCGTTTATAAACTCAAGGAAATCGACGAGAAAGACCGACTTATTAAACCCGGCTGCACCATTATTGACTTAGGTGCAGCCCCGGGTAGTTGGTGCGAATATGTAGTGCGCCGCTTAAAAGGTAAGGGCCGAATTATTGCGCTGGATATTCTGTCAATGGAGCCAATGGCCGGAGTTGAAATTATCACCGGTGATTTTCTGGACGATGCGGTTTTCGAGCAATTATTAAATACACTGGGATCTGATCAACCAGACCTTGTAATTTGCGATATGGCCCCCAATATGAGTGGGCAACAGGCGGTGGATATTCCCCGCGCCATGTATATGGCTGAACTGGCGCTGGATTTATCTCAGCAGGTGTTGAAACCCGAAGGTGGTTTGTTGGTCAAACTTTTTCAGGGCGAAGGTTTTGATGGGTATATCAAGCAGATGCGAGAGCAGTATAGCCGGGTGGTGGTGCGTAAGCCTAAGGCGTCGCGCCCGCGCAGCAAAGAAGTTTATGGTTTAGCGACAGGATTTAAAGGCTAAAGATAAATTCCCCCTTAACGGTTAAGCCAGGAGAGAATTTAATTCTCCACGAAGTTAAGCCGAGGGGATTTAAGCTGGCATTTACCCAACCTGTGTAGTACTTTTATTATTAATGTTTAATCTAACCGAGGTGTTGTCTTGAACGACCTGGTCAAAAATCTAATTCTATGGGGCGTGATCGCTCTTATCTTGCTGTCTGTATTCAGCAATTTTTCCCAACGTGCTAATAAAGAAGCCGAATTTGCTTACTCTGATTTCACCTCAGAAGTTAAAAATGGCAATGTTGCTGAAGTTATTATTGCCGGGCGCAAAATCACTGGCAAAACCCGTGATTTGAAAGCATTTAGTACATATAGCCCCGAAACAGATAATACGGCGATGCTGGGTGTATTGCTGGAAAATAATGTGCGCATTGTTGCTAAAGAGCCTGAGCAGCCTTCTTTGCTAATGAATATCTTTATTTCATGGTTCCCGTTTCTATTGTTGATCGGTATCTGGATTTTCTTTATGCGCCAAATGCAGGGTGGTGGCGGTGGTCGTGGTGCCATGTCATTCGGCAAAAGCAAAGCACGTATGATGGGCGAAGAAGAAATTAAAACCACCTTTGCGGATGTGGCGGGTGTAGAAGAAGCTAAAGAGGAAGTCGGTGAGCTGGTTGAGTTTTTGCGTGATCCGAGCAAATTTCAAAAACTCGGCGGACAAATTCCCCGCGGTGTATTGATGGTAGGCTCACCGGGTACCGGTAAAACCTTATTGGCAAAAGCCATAGCCGGTGAAGCTAAAGTGCCGTTCTTTACTATTTCAGGTTCAGATTTTGTAGAAATGTTTGTCGGCGTGGGCGCATCCCGTGTGCGTGATATGTTCGAGCAAGCTAAAAAACATGCGCCATGCATTATTTTTATCGATGAAATTGATGCGGTGGGTCGCCACCGTGGTGCGGGTGTGGGCGGTGGTCACGATGAGCGTGAGCAAACCCTTAACCAGCTATTGGTTGAAATGGATGGTTTTGAAGGCAGTGAAGGCGTTATTGTAATTGCAGCAACCAACCGTCCAGATGTGCTTGACCCGGCGCTATTGCGCCCCGGTCGATTCGATCGCCAGGTAGTGGTGCCATTGCCGGATGTGCGCGGGCGCGAACAAATTTTAAAAGTGCATATGCGTAAACTACCATCAGCCGAAGATGTTAAGCCAGCACTAATTGCGCGTGGTACGCCAGGGTTCTCTGGGGCCGATCTGGCAAATCTGGTGAACGAAGCTGCACTATTTGCGGCCCGTGAAAATTGTAAAGAAGTGTTTATGGATCACTTCGAGCGTGCTAAAGATAAAATTATGATGGGCGCTGAGCGTAAATCGATGGTGATGTCGGAAGACGAGAAGAAACTGACGGCCTATCACGAAGCCGGTCATGCGATTGTTGGTCGTTTAGTACCAGATCACGACCCGGTTTATAAAGTGAGCATTATTCCCCGTGGCCGCGCGCTGGGTGTGACCATGTTTTTGCCGGAAGAAGATCGCTACAGTTACAGCAAGCGACGCCTTGAAAGCTCAATTGCTAGCTTGTTTGGTGGGCGCCTGGCAGAAGAAATTATTTTTGGGTTGGATAACGTTACCACCGGCGCCTCAAATGATATTGAGCGCGCTACGGATATTGCCAGAAACATGGTGACCAAATGGGGTTTGTCAGAAAAGCTGGGTCCACTGGCTTACTCAGAAGATGAGGGTGAGGTCTTTTTGGGACGCTCAGTGACTCAGCATAAAAACCTGGCGGATGATACGGCGCGGGTTATTGACGAAGAAGTTCGTGACGTGATTGATCGTAACTACAGGCATGCTGAAAAACTGTTGAAAGATAATATGGATATATTGCATTCAATGACGGATGCTTTGATGAAGTATGAGACCATCGATTCAGACCAGATTGACCAGTTAATGGAACGCAAAGAAGTTAGCCCACCTAAAGATTGGGGCGATGATGACAGTAGTTCGTCAACGCCACCATCGGGTTCTGAAAAGTCAGAGTCCGGTGAGAGTTCAAATAAGGGAGACTCAAAGAAAAAAGATAAGGGCGACGGTTCGATCGGTGGCCCAGCAAGTCTGCATTAAAATTAAATGTAGATCGAGTGAATAAAATCAGGGCACCCCTTAGGGGTGTCCTTTTTTATTTTGTTAAATAAATAAATAAATCGAATGTTATGAATGTTTTAACGTCTTTATTATCATCAGACTCACCGATTATTATGGGGATACTTAATACAACTCCAGATTCATTTTCAGATGGTGGGAAATTTAATTCTGTAGAGTCCGCCTTAATTCGGGCTTTAGCCATGTGTGAACAAGGTGCGCATATTATTGATGTGGGCGGGGAGTCAACAAGGCCTGGTGCGCAAGCGGTTAGCGTTGAAGATGAAATTAAACGAGTTGTACCTGTCATTGAATCTATTCGCCAACACAGTGATGTTTGCATCTCTATTGATACTAGTAAGCCCGCGGTAATGCAGCTTGCTGTTGAAGCCGGGGCTAATTTGATTAACGATGTAAATGGCTTGCAGGCTGAGGGTGCATTATCTGTTTGCGCCAGATTAAATGTGCCGGTGTGTGTTATGCACATGCAGGGTGAGCCACGTACTATGCAGGCTAAGCCTGTTTACAATAATGTTGTTGACGATATAAAGGCTTTTTTTGAGCAGCGTATTCAGGCATGTATTGATGCGGGTATTGAGCGCCATAATATTATTCTTGACCCAGGTTTTGGTTTTGGTAAAAGTTTGCAGCATAATTTAGTGTTGTTAAAAAAATTCAAGGCGTTTCAAATGTTTGGTTTGCCTCTACTGGCAGGTTTATCCCGAAAGAGTATGCTGGGGGAAATTATAAATGATAGCTCACCAGAAAATCGTCTGTATGCGAGTGTAGCAGCGGCGGTGCTGGCGAGAAATAACGGTGCAAAAATTATTCGGGTGCATGATGTAAAACCAACATCGGATGGGCTAAAAGTTTGTGATGCTATGAATGCTGTGTAATTATATTGCGACAAATTTGAGCGTATCCGGCCGTTAGCTAAAGCTAACTCTTACAGGCTTTGTCACAAAGGAGCGAGCTTCAGCTCGCGACCGGGTGTATAAAAAAATCAGATAAAATGTTTGGAAAATGAAATGGCAAAAAAGTATTTTGGAACAGATGGGATTCGTGGTCGCGTTGGTAAAGGTCAAATGACACCCCAGGCCGTAATGAAATTAGGCTGGGCCGTGGGAAAGGTGCTGGCGGGGCACGGTAAGAATTTAGTCGTCATAGGCAAAGATACGCGCATTTCCGGATATATGTTTGAAGCTGCGCTAGAGGCGGGGCTATCTGCCGCGGGTGTTAATGTGAGAATTTTAGGTCCCATGCCCACCCCGGGTATTGCGTATTTAACCCGTACATTGCGAGCCTCTGCCGGCATTGTGATTTCCGCATCCCATAACCCGTTTTATGATAACGGCCTGAAATTTTTCTCTGCGGAAGGTAGTAAATTACCAGACGAAATTGAAAACGAAATTGAAGCTCTGTTTGAAGCTGATATGGAAATAGTAAATTCTGCCAAGTTAGGTAAGGCCGAGCGTATAGAAGATGCACAGGGCCGATATATCGAGGCTTGCAAAGCGACAATTCCGATAGGTACTACATTTAATGGCATTAAAGTCGTGCTGGATTGTGCCAATGGTGCAACTTATCACATTGCCCCCAATGTATTTGCTGAGCTTGGGGCAGAGGTGATCAGCATTGCGGATAAGCCTGATGGCATTAATATTAATGAAAATTGCGGCTCCACGCATCCCACTACATTAGCTGCAGCGGTGTTGCAAAATCAGGCGGATATCGGTATTGCTTTTGACGGGGATGGCGATCGCTTAATGATAGTGGATAGTAAAGGCCGGATTATTGATGGTGATGAAATTCTCTACATCATCACGAAAGCCAGATTGGCAGCCGGTGAAGCGCAGGGAGGTGTAGCCGGCACTATGATGAGTAATTTGGGTTTAGAGCTGGCTATCAAAAACTTAGGTCTGAAATTTGAGCGCACCCAAGTAGGCGATCGTTATGTAATGGAATGCTTGCGTGACAAGGGCTGGGCGTTGGGAGGTGAAAACTCCGGACATATTATCTGCTTAGACCGCACTACTACAGGTGATGGCATTGTATCGGCATTGCAAGTGATGGCTTATCTTGCGGATTCAGGTTCAACACTGGTTGAAGCGTTGGCTGAAATGACCATGATGCCGCAGATTTTAATTAACGTGCCATTGCCGGTAAAAACCAATCCGATTAGTGAGCCTAAAGTGCAGCAGGCGGTTGATGATGTTGAAAAGCAACTCAATGGCAAAGGTCGAGTGTTGCTGCGCGCATCGGGCACCGAGCCGTTAATTCGGGTGATGGTTGAAGGCGAAGAAGAAAAGCAGGTGACCGCCTTTGCTCGGCAAATTGCAGATGCGGTGTCGGCATCTGTGGCGCATGCTAATCCGAGTTGAATTTTTTCGTTAAGTTTCGGGTTAAATCTACCGGCCCCAATGCCGGTAAGTGTTAGCATCATTTTATTCGAAGGCGGGACTTTAGTCCCGCATATAACAGGGCCAAAGCCCTGCCTTCAAAGATACCTAATCATAAAATACCGCGACTGACCGGCATTGATTCCGCCCCCTGTTTTTATGTGTTTGATTGTGCTTAAGAATAAAATCTAAAACCACTAGTGCACTTGCAACAACCCGCTCACCCCTATAAACTGTGCCCCCTTTAAAATATAAGAATTCGGAGTTCATCAATGCGTAAGCCAATGGTAGCCGGCAACTGGAAAATGAATGGTTCTTGCGACTCAGTGAAAGAGTTAATCGCAGGCATCAAAGAAGGCATGGGTTCGGTTAATAATGTAGAAGTGGTGGTTTGCCCACCAGCTGTTTTCATTCCCCGTGTGTCCGGCGCAGTTGATGGCTCAGCTATCAAGGTTGGCTCACAAAATATTTGTGATGAAGATTCAGGTGCATTTACCGGTGAAATTTCGGGCGATATGCTGAAAGAAATTGGCTGCGAATATGCGATCATTGGTCACTCTGAGCGTCGTGCGCTTTATGGTGAAAGTGATGAGTTAGTGGCAAAACGGTTTGCTGCCGCGCGTCGCAATGGTTTAAAGCCGATTTTTTGCATTGGTGAAACGCTGGAAGAGCGTGAGTCAGGTGTTACTAATGACGTGTGTTCGCGTCAAATTGATGCGGTTATTGCATTAGAAGGTGTAGAGGCATTGGCTAACGGCGTTATTGCCTATGAGCCGGTTTGGGCCATTGGTACCGGTAAGACCGCTTCTCCCGAGCAGGCGCAGGAAGTACATGCATTTATTCGTAGCAAAATTGCAGCCTTAAATGCAAACGTTGCAGAAGGTCTGCAAATTTTATATGGCGGTTCTATGAACCCGACCAATGCAAAAGAGTTAATTGGTCAGCCAGATATTGATGGCGGTTTAATTGGTGGCGCATCATTAAAGCCAGCCGATTTTTTAGCAATCTGCCAGGCGGCGGGTTAAAGGTAAAATAAGTGATTTCAATTCTTCTTGTAGTTCAAGTATTACTGGCATTGACCATCATTGGTCTGATTATGCTGCAACGTGGCAAAGGTGCTGATGCGGGTGCGGCGTTGGGCGGCGGTGGAGGGTCTTCGGGCTCGGTGTTTGGGGCTCGTGGAGCCGCTAATTTTTTAAGTAGAACAACGGCTATTTTAGCCGCGGCATTTTTTGTGAACAGCTTAGCGTTGGCATCTTTGTCGGCAAATATGTCATCAGATAGCACTTTAACCAGTGGCTCGGTGTTAGAAACATCGGTACCTGCTACGGATGTGCCGGCAGCAGATATACCACCAGCGAGTGATGTGCCTATGGCTGAGGAAGCAGCACCGGCTAGCGACGTACCTGCAGCTGAGAAGTAAACCCATCGCGATCTAAAGGTGCTCCTACAACCCTCAAGTGTAGGGGCGACCTTTAGGTCGCGATTTTGTTTATATAAATAAAGTAATACACGCCGATGTGGTGAAATTGGGTGAGCTGTGACCGATTGCACCTAAGTGCAATCGCAGCACGGCGAACGCCCAACAGGAAGTTGGGCCGGGCACGCTTAAAAGCGCAGAGAGGGCAGGACGCCCGAATGCCAGTGGAAGTTAAAATTGTAATACACGCCGATGTGGTGAAATTGGGTGAGCTGTGACCGATTGCACCTAAGTGCAATCGCAGCACGGCGAACGCCCAACAGGAAGTTGGGCCGGGCACGCTTAAAAGCGCAGAGAGGGCAGGACGCCCGAATGCCAGTGGAAGTTAAAATTGTAATACACGCCGATGTGGTGAAATTGGTAGACACGCCATCTTGAGGGGGTGGTGAGGAAACTCGTGCTGGTTCGACTCCAGTCATCGGCACCAAATTTTTTAGTTTTCTTTATTAATAAAGAAGGTAAAAAATGAGAAGAGAGGCGTGGGCGGAGATTTAATATCGAGCTTTTTCAGCGCTGTTTACGAAACAGCGGGGATAAAGACATATTTTATTCAGAATAAATACTGAATAATAAAAATCAGGCTAATACCTAAGCTAGATCAATAATAAAATAATAATATTGAAATAAAATAACGTTCATTCAGAAATTCAGCAGAACTAACTCAAACATAATTACTAATAAAACGCGCTTATCGTGTGATTCAGATAATATGTGATGACACGAGCAGTCTTTTTTTATAAAGTCTGTGCAGTAAATAATTATAAGAGCTTACCCGTCTTCATTGACAGTGAGAAAAAATAAAATGCTCGAAAATTACATACCGGTTTTAATCTTTATCTCTGTTGGTCTGTTCGTTGGTATCGTGATGATTGCGATGGGTGGATTTATGCTTGCACCCAGCAGACCCGACGAGGCAAAAAATTCTCCCTACGAATGTGGTTTCTCTGCATTTGAAGATGCGCGTATTAAGTTTGATGTGCGTTTCTATCTAGTCGCTATTTTATTTATTATTTTCGATTTGGAAATTGCCTTTCTTTTCCCCTGGGCCATAGTGCTCGAAGATATTGGTTTATTCGGTATTGTTTCAATGGGAATGTTTTTAGGTATTCTGGTAATTGGTTTTATCTATGAGTGGAAAAAAGGGGCGCTAGAATGGGAATAGAAGGCGTTTTAGAAAAAGGCTTTGTTACGACTTCTGTCGACACAGTGGTTAACTGGGCGCGCACCGGTTCGATGTGGCCAATGACATTTGGCCTCGCTTGCTGTGCAGTAGAAATGATGCAGGCGGGTGCGGCGCGTTACGACCTTGATCGCTTTGGTATACTTTTTCGCGGCTCACCTCGTCAATCTGATGTGATGATTGTCGCCGGTACACTCACAAATAAAATGGCACCGGCGTTGCGAAAAGTTTACGACCAAATGCCCGAGCCACGTTGGGTTATTTCAATGGGTTCTTGCGCCAACGGTGGCGGTTATTATCACTACTCTTATTCTGTTGTGCGTGGTTGTGATCGCATTGTGCCGGTAGATATTTATGTGCCCGGTTGCCCGCCCACTGCAGAAGCTTTAATTTACGGCATTATCCAATTGCAAAATAAAATCAAACGTACTTGTACGATTGCGCGGCAGGCCTAAAAATATGACGGCTATTGATAACTTATCTGAGCAGCTCGCAAAAACCTTCGGTGCAAAATTACAAAGTAATGTTGTTGAATGTGCAGAAGTGACCATTGAAGTTGCCGCTGCTGATTATTTATCGGTTTGCGAAAAATTACGCGACGATGAAAAATTTGCCTTTGAAATTTTAATAGATTTATGTGGCGTCGATTACTCTGCTTACGGCCAGGACGAGTGGAAAACTAATGCAACGGGAAATGGTTTTAGTCGAGGTGTAGAGCGGGCCCAGCACGGTCGTTTAAAATTTGGCGATGAACTGCCTGAAAATAACTCAGGGCAAAAACGGTTTGCAGTGGTTGCACATTTATTATCGATTAAAAATAATCAGCGTTGCCGGGTTCGCGTGTTTGCAGAAGATGACGCTTACCCGGTGGTTAAATCGGTTGTTGATATCTGGAACGGGGTTAACTGGTTTGAGCGTGAAGCGTTTGATTTATATGGTATTCATTTTGACGGCCACCCGGATTTACGCCGTATTTTAACTGACTACGGTTTTGTCGGGCACCCGTTTAGAAAAGATTTCCCTTTGTCGGGCAATGTAGAAATGCGTTACGACGAAGAACAGAAGCGTGTGATATATGAGCCGGTGAGTATTGAGCCGCGGGTGTTGGTCCCCCGGGTTATCAGAGAGAACACGAATCACCATAATTTAGATAATGTAGCTGAAAATTCATCAGCGGGTGAAGAATAAATATGCCTGAAATTCGTAACTACACATTGAATTTTGGCCCCCAGCACCCGGCGGCTCACGGTGTGCTGCGTCTAATTTTAGAAATGGATGGCGAAGTCATTCAGCGTGCAGATCCGCACATTGGGTTACTGCATCGTGCCACAGAAAAATTAGCCGAGTCAAAACCTTATAACCAGAGTATCGGTTATATGGATCGCCTCGACTATGTTTCCATGATGTGTAATGAGCATGGTTATGTTATGGCGTTAGAAAAACTACTTGGCGTAGAAGCGCCGGAGCGCGCCCAATATATTCGCGTTATGTTCGATGAAATTACACGTTTATTAAATCATTTATTATGGATTGGTGCACACGGATTAGACGTGGGCGCGATGACCATGTTTTTATATGCGTTTCGCGAACGTGAAGATTTAATGGATATTTACGAAGCAGTTTCCGGCGCACGTTTACATGCTACTTATTATCGCCCTGGTGGAGTGGCTCGCGACTTGCCTGATTCTATGCCTTTATACAAAGCATCAAAATGGCACAGCAAAAAAGAAGTCGATCGTTTAAATGATAATCGCTCTGGTTCGTTACTGGATTTTATTGAAGATTTCACAAAACGTTTCCCAACTTATGTTGATGAGTATGAAACTTTATTAACCGATAACCGAATTTGGAAGCAGCGCTTAGTCGATATTGCAATTGTATCCCCCGAGCGAGCTATGCAATTAGGTTTCACCGGCCCGATGTTACGCGGCTCCGGTGTGGAATGGGATTTGCGTAAGAAGCAGCCCTATGCGGCATACGATAAAATGGATTTTGATATTCCGGTGGGCACGAATGGCGATTCTTACGATCGTTATTTAGTGCGCATGGAAGAAATGCGCCAATCGAATAAAATTATTAAACAATGTGTAGATTGGTTGCGCGTAAATCCGGGGCCGGTAATGGCATCAGATCATAAAATCACGCCACCGCGCCGTGAAGAAATGAAAGGTGATATGGAATCGTTAATCCATCACTTTAAATTATTTACCGAAGGCTATTGTTTGCCGAAGGGTGAAGCATACGGAGCAGTTGAGCATCCGAAGGGTGAGTTTGGTGTTTACTTAATGTCAGATGGTGCTAACAAACCTTACCGTTTAAAAATCCGCGCGCCAGGCTTTGCACATTTATCGGCGTTAGATGAAATGACCCGTGGTCACATGTTATCCGATGTGGTGGCGGTGATTGGTACACAAGATATTGTATTTGGTGAAATAGACCGATGAGCAAAGAAGAAAATATTTTATCAGCTCATACGCTGGAAGAAATTGCTGAATGGGAATCTCGCTATCCACCCGAGCATAAAAAATCTGCATTGCTAGCAGCGCTTAATATTGCACAGCATCAGAACAAAGGTTTTTTAACCGTGCCCTTAATGGATGCGGTGGCGGAAAAATTAGAGCTTTCAAAAATAGAAGTTTACGAAGTTGCGAGCTTTTATTCGATGTACGAACTAAACCCGGTTGGTCGACACAATGTTGCGGTATGTACCAACGTATGTTGCATGTTAATGGGAGCCGATACGATTGTTAATCACCTTGAGAAAAAATTAAATATTAAACTCGGTGAAAGCACAGACGATGGTCGCATCTATTTAAAAATTGAAGAGGAATGTCTTGCAGCCTGTGCCGGTGGCCCGATGATGCAAGTTGATCATAAATACTACACTGAACTCACCCCTGAAAAAGTGGATGAGATCATCGACGCGCTGGAGTAAACATACATGGCTAACGAAGTATGTTACGCAACGCTGCAATTTGAAAGTGAACAATGGTCTTATGAAAACTATCTGAAGGTGGGTGGTTATCAGGCTTGGCAAAAAATTCTGGATGAAAAATTATCACCGGAAGATGTCATCGAAATTGTTAAAGCTTCTGGTTTACGCGGTCGTGGCGGTGCGGGATTTCCCACCGGTTTGAAGTGGAGTTTTATGCCGCGCAATGCGCCGGTGCAAAAATACATTGTTTGTAATTCAGATGAATCTGAACCGGGCACTTGTAAAGATCGCGACATATTACGTTTTAATCCCCACGCTTTAGTTGAAGGCATGCTAATTGCCGGTTATTGCATTGGTGCAACCGTTGGTTATAACTATATGCGCGGTGAATTTATGGATGAAGTTTATGAGCACTTCTCCGGTGCGGTAAAAGAAGCTTATGAAAAAGGCCACTTAGGGCGAAATATAAATGGCTCGGGAGTGGATTTTGATTTGTATCCGACACTTGGTGCAGGCGCATATATTTGTGGTGAAGAAACCGCATTATTGGAATCGCTGGAAGGCAAAAAAGGCCAGCCAAGATTTAAGCCGCCGTTTCCTGCCAATGTGGGTTTGTACGGCAAGCCAACCACAATTAATAATACTGAGTCATTATCTTCCGTGCCCAGCATTGTGCGCGAAGGTGCTGAGTGGTTTAAAAATTTCGGAGTGGAAAACTCCGGCGGCACAAAATGTTTTTCAGTTTCCGGGCATGTTAATAAGCCGGGAAACTTTGAAGTAAATATGGGCATGCCGTTTAAAGAATTATTAGAGCTTGCCGGTGGTGTGAAAGACGGGCGCAAATTAAAAGCCGTTATTCCCGGGGGGTCATCGGTGCCAGTTGTGCCCGCAGAAGCTATGCTTGAAACCAATATGGATTACGATTCGATAACCAAAGCCGGCTCGATGTTAGGTTCGGGTGCATTAATCGTAATGGACGAAACCACTGATATGGTTAAAGTGTTGCAGCGTTTATCACGATTTTATTTTTCAGAATCCTGTGGACAATGTACGCCGTGTCGCGAAGGCACCGGCTGGTTGTACCGAATGTTAACCCGCATTATTGAAGGTAAGGGCGAGTCAGAAGATTTAGATCGTTTAGATGATGTGGCGGCAAAAATTGAAGGCCGCACAATATGTGCATTAGGCGATGCTGCGGCGATGCCGGTAAGAAGTTTTATTAAACATTATCGCGAAGAATTTGAGTATTATATTGAGCATAAATGTTCAATGGTTGACGGGGCTAATGGTAATGGAGCGGGCAAATAATGTCAGATGATTTAGTCAGCTTTACTGTTAATGATATTGAGCTAAAAGCGCCTAAAGGTTCAACCTTAATTAAGGCGACGGATGCAGCGGGAATACATATTCCGCGTTTTTGTTACCACGATAAATTGTCTATCGCTGCTAACTGCCGCATGTGTTTAGTGGATATTGAAAAAGCCCCTAAACCAATGCCGGCTTGTGCGACTCCAATAATGGAAGGCATGGTTGTGTATACGCAATCCGCCAAAGCCGTTGACGCACAAAAATCGGTGATGGAATTTTTACTAATTAACCACCCGCTAGATTGCCCGATTTGCGATCAGGGTGGTGAATGTGAGTTACAGGATTTATCGGTAGCCTACGGTGGTGATCATTCTCAGTACACCGATGTTAAACGGGTAGTATTCGATAAAAATATTGGCCCGTTAATTCAAACTCATTTAACACGCTGTATTCAATGTACCCGTTGCGTGCGCTTCGGTGAAGAAATTGCAGGCATGCGCGAACTGGGTATGACCGATCGCGGTGATCGCGCACAAATCGGTACTTTTATTTCAAAGAGTGTTGATTCAGAAATGTCGGGCAATGTGATTGATATTTGTCCCGTGGGTGCGTTAACTGCGAAGCCATCAAGATTTTCCGGCCGTGCATGGGAAATGCAACAGCATGCAGCTGTTTCTCCGCATGACTCTGTCGGTTCTAATTTATTTGTACATACACTCGATGGAAAGGTAAATCGAGTTGTGCCCCGTGAAAATGAAAACATAAACGAAGTATGGATTTCAGATCGCGACCGTTTCAGTTACGCCGGTTTGCATGCAGAAGATCGTGCCACCAAACCGATGATGAAATTAAACGGTGAGTGGATCGAAACCGATTGGAACACCGCATTAAAATATGCAGTTGATGGTTTGCAGTTGGTCATCAAAGAAAATTCAGCCGATGAATTAGCTTGCTGGATTGCCCCTAATGCAACACTAGAAGAGCACTATTTAGCACAAAAATTATTGCGTGGCTTAGGCAGTAATAATATTGAGCACCGTTTAAGACAAACCGATTTTACCGACCAGGATTTTGCACCGGTAATGCCGTGGATTGCGAAAGACATTGCATCTATCGAACGACTTGAGGCTATTTTATTAGTCGGATCACATGTTCGAAAAGAACAGCCTTTAATTGCGCACCGTTTTAGAAAAGCTTTTCGTCATCATCAGGTGAAAATTTCTGCAGTGAACCCGCGTAAATTTAAGTGGCGTTTTAAAACCAGTGAAGAATTAATTTCATCCGCTGAAGGCATGGTAAATAATTTGGCAGGTATTGCTAAAGCCGTTGGCGTTGAGCAAGCAAATTTAGCGGGTTTATTAAATAGCGCAAGTGTTGATGATGGCCATAAGACAATTGCCGAAGAATTAAAAACCGCCGGTGAAGCTGCAACTATTTTCGTTGGTAATATTGCAGCGCAACATCCGCAGTTTTCAATATTACGCGCATTAAGTTGTGCGATTGCAAAACAAACTGGCGCGACATTAGCCTACTTACCCGAAGCGGCGAATACGGCAGGTGCCTGGTTAGCAGGTAGTGTGCCGCATCGTTTTGCGGGTGGCTCAAAAGCCAATAGTGCTGGCGCAAATATGGCCGACATGTTGGCGTCGCCAAAGAAGGCATTAATTACGTTTAATATTGAACCCGAGTTTGATGTGGCTAATCCGGCGCTTGCAATGGATGCAATTGATGCGGCTGATTTTAAAGTGGTAATCAATAATTACGCAACCGATGCCATGAAAGAATATGCGGATGTGATTTTGCCACTTGCCGCATTCACTGAAACTTCCGGCACATTTGTTAATGCGGAAGGTTTCTGGCAAAGCTTTAAAGGTGCAGTCTCATCATTGGGTGAATCACGACCGGGCTGGAAAATTTTACGTGTGCTGGCAAACTTAATGGGTGTTGATGGTTTTGAATATCTGTCATCGGAAGATGTGCGTAATGAAGTGAAAGAGCAGTGCAGGGAATTGCAGTTAGATAATAATTTATCGGTAGATGCGCCGTTTGCCGAGGTGACTCAAAGCGCCGGTTTGCAACGTGTTGGTGATGTGCCTTTATACGCAGCAGATTCATTAGTGCGCCGTGCAACACCATTGCAGCTCACCAAAGATGCGGATCAAAATCATGCAGCGATAAACACCACACTTGCCGCAAATTTAAAAATTGCGGAAGGTGGGATGGTTTCAATTACCCAGTCCGGTCATACCGAGCTGATTGAAGTTAGAATTGATGATGCCATCGCCGATGATTGTGTGTGGCTGCCGGCAGCTGAGGAGCTGAGTGCGCAAATGGGAAATACATATTCATCAATTGAGTTGGAGAAAGCCTGATTATGGATTGGTTATTTTCATTAGCCCCTGACTTTGCGGTTGAATTTTGGAACTGGTTGCCAAACTGGATTCAAGTGTTAGCAGAAAACTTATTGTACATTGTAATGATTATGGTGCCGTTAATGCTATGCGTAGCTTATGTCACTTACGCAGAACGAAAAATTATCGGTTATATGCAAGTGCGTTTAGGGCCCAATCGGGTTGGCCCGAAAGGTTGGTTGCAACCGATTGCCGATGCGGTGAAATTGATGTTTAAGGAAGTTATTATTCCGACGAACTCTAATCGTTTTTTATTTTTATTAGCACCGGTTTTAACAATTGGTCCAGCACTCGGTGCATGGGCAGTCATTCCCTTTTTTGAAGATGTGCAGTTAGCCAATGTAAATGCAGGGTTGCTGTATATTTTAGCGCTCACATCAATGGGTGTTTACGGCGTGATTATCGCGGGCTGGGCATCCAATTCTAAATATGCATTACTCGGTGCACTGCGATCTGCGGCACAGGTTGTGGCTTATGAAATTGCGATGGGCTTTGCACTGGTGGGCGTTTTAATGGCGGCGGGCAGTTTAAATTTAGGTGATATTATTGGCAAACAAGCGGGTGGTATTACCAGCTGGTTCTGGTTGCCGTTATTTCCATTGTTGGTGGTGTATTTTATTTCTGGCGTTGCTGAAACTAACCGGGCACCCTTTGACGTAGCGGAAGGTGAATCGGAAATTGTTGCGGGTTTTCACGTTGATTATTCTGGCATGGCTTTCGCGGTATTTTTCCTAGCAGAGTACGCCAATATAATTTTAATCTCAGCGCTAACTTCGCTGATGTTTTTCGGTGGCTGGATGTCGCCGTTTGGATCAATGGCAGATCATGCAATTTTAGGTGATGGCACCCATTGGTTTATTTTAAAAACCATGTTCTTTATTTATATGTTCCTGTGGTTTCGGGCAACTTTCCCACGTTATCGTTATGATCAGATTATGCGTTTGGGCTGGAAGGTGTTTATTCCGATTACCATTGTCTGGATATTTGTAGAAGCGGTAATGGTGGTGATGAAAGTCGGACCCTGGGCGGTGACTGCCGCAGGTGGAGCATAGTCATGAGTATGAGAGCCGTAAAACATTACATAAAAAGTTTTCTGTTTTTAGAATTAATTCAGGGCTTGATGGTTACCGGAAAATACCTTTTTAAACGAAAAACTACGCTGCAATACCCAGAACAGAAAACCCCAATTTCGCCGCGCTTTAGAGGTCTGCATGCGCAACGTCGTTATGCCAATGGTGAAGAGCGTTGCATCGCTTGTAAATTATGCGAAGCAGTTTGTCCTGCATTAGCGATTACCATTGATGTGGAAGAGCGTGATGATGGCACACGCCGTACTTCACGTTATGACATCGATTTATTTAAATGTATTTACTGTGGGTTTTGTGAAGAAGCCTGTCCGGTGGATGCAATAGTTGAAACCGAAATTTTTGAATATCACTTTGAAAATCGCGGTGAAAATATAATGACCAAAGATAAGCTGCTAGCCGTGGGTGATAAATACGAAGAGCAGATAGCAGCTAATCGTGCGGCGGATGCGCCGTATCGATGATTGTTTATTTCTCTTTAAGAAAAAGAGAAAGCTTGCGCCCCTCTTAGAAAAAGAAGGGCTGGGGAAGATTTAGCTACTAAAGACAAATCCTCTCAATCCCCCCTTTATTTATTAAAGGGGGAGGTTTAACCAAAACAAATAACCGGAAATAACACATGACATTTTTTGAAGTCGTCTTTTATGCTTTTTCTACCTTAATGGTAGTGTCTGCATTGGGCGTGGTTGGTGCTCGTAATCCTGTGCACTCTGCGTTGTTTTTAGTGCTGACTTTTTTTGCCACGTCTGCAATTTGGTTATTACTGGAAGCAGAATTTTTAGCAATCACATTAGTGTTAGTTTATGTGGGTGCGGTAATGGTGTTATTTTTATTTGTGGTGATGATGCTCGATATTAATATCACTCGCATGCGCGAAGGTTTAATGCGTTATGCGCCGTTTGGTATTGCGATTGCGATTCTACTGATTGTGCAAATGATAATGATTGTTGGCCCCGAGTATTTTGGGTTGCAGGCTTTTGCACTGCCGATACCGCATGCGCCAGATTACAGTAACACTAAAGAATTAGGGCGCGTGTTATACACCGAATATGTTTATGCATTTGAGTTGGCATCGGTCATTTTATTAGTGGCAATTGTTGCCGCTATTGCGTTGACTATGCGCCGTCGTCCAAACACGCATCATCAAATTCCGGGTGAGCAAATGAAAGTATTAAAAGAAGATCGTTTGCGTATTGTTAAAATGAAGTCGGAAGTCATGCCCTCGGAGGATAAGCAATGATTCCATTATCCAGTTATTTAATTCTCGCTGCGATTATGTTCGCGATTAGCATTGCCGGTATTTTCATTAACCGTAAAAATGTCATTGTGCTTTTAATGTGTATTGAATTAATGCTGTTAGCCGTCAATATTAATTTCATTGCCTTCTCGCATTTTCTCGGCGATAGTGCCGGGCAAATTTTTGTTTTCTTTATTCTCACGGTTGCCGCAGCAGAAGCGGCAATTGGTCTGGCGATTCTTGTAGTCGTGTTCCGTAACCGTCAGACTATTAATGTGTCTGAGCTGCAATCGCTAAAGGGTTAACAATATGACAATGGAACAAATTTATTTAGCGATACCACTGGCGTCTTTATTCGGCGCAATTATGGCGGGTTTTTTCGGAAAAGTGATTGGTCGTTCCGGCGCACATACGGTAACCATTGGTGGCGTTGCGGTTTCATTTGTTTTATCACTATTGGCATTCAATCATATTGTATTGGAGGGTGGTGATGTTTATAACCAGACTGTTTACACCTGGATGATAAGTGATGGTTTAAAATTTGAAATTGGTTTTTTAATTGATACCCTAACGGTAATGATGCTGTGTGTTGTTACTGGTGTTTCGTTAATGGTGCATTTATATACTATTGGTTATATGCATGATGACCCCGGTTATCAGCGTTTCTTTAGTTATATTTCCCTGTTTACCTTTTCGATGTTAATGCTGGTTATGTCGAATAATTTTTTACAATTATTTTTCGGCTGGGAAGCAGTGGGTTTAGTTTCATATTTATTAATTGGTTTTTGGTACAAAAAAGAAACCGCTATTTATGCAAACTTAAAAGCCTTTTTAGTGAACCGTGTGGGTGACTTTGGTTTTATTTTAGGGATTGCGGCAGTCGTAATGTATGCCGGCAGTTTGGATTATAAAGAAGTGTTTGACGCTGCGCCGCAGATGGCTAATCAAAGCATAAATATAATGGGAGATATGGAGTGGTCAGTGTTGACTGTTATCTGCATATTATTATTTGTGGGTGCAATGGGTAAGTCAGCACAGTTTCCGTTGCATGTCTGGTTACCGGATTCTATGGAAGGCCCAACCCCCATCTCTGCATTAATTCATGCCGCCACTATGGTAACCGCCGGTATTTTCATGGTAGCGCGCATGTCACCATTGTTTGAATTTTCAGAAACCGCACTGGCCTTTGTGATGATAGTGGGTGCGATTACTGCATTATTTATGGGGCTGATTGGTATTGTACAAAACGATATTAAACGTGTCGTTGCCTATTCAACTTTATCGCAACTCGGTTACATGACAGTTGCTTTGGGTGTGTCTGCATATTCTGCTGGCGTGTTTCACTTAATGACCCATGCATTTTTTAAGGCTTTATTATTCTTAGCTGCGGGCTCGGTTATTATCGCCATGCACCACGAACAGGACATGCGAAAAATGGGCGGCTTAAGAAAGTATATGCCGATTACCTGGATTACATCGTTAATTGGTTCTTTGGCATTAATTGGCTTTCCTGGGTTCTCCGGGTTCTTTTCAAAAGATTCAATTATTTTAGCCGTCGGTGAGTCGCATCTTCCCGGTGCCGGTATTGTTTATTTAATGGTTTTAGCGGGGGTATTTGTTACCGCATTTTATTCTTTCCGTATGTACTTTTTAGTTTTTCACGGTAAAGAAAGAATGGATCAACACACCAAAGAACATTTGCACGAAACCTCGTGGGTAGTGACCGTGCCATTAGTTGTGCTGGCATTTTTCTCGGTCGTTATCGGTTGGTTAACCATCGAGCCAATGTTATTTGGCGAATACTTTAAAGACGTAATTTTTGTGAATGAATCACATGATGTTCTCAAACGTGTTGGGGAACATTACACAGGACAATGGGCGATGATTCAACATGGTGTGGCTTCGTGGCCGTTTGTGTTGGCAATGACGGGTGTTGCATCGGCCTGGTACATCTATATGAAAGATCCAAAAATGGCTGAAACTGCCAGGCAAAAGTTTTCATTCATTTATCAAATGCTCGATAAAAAATACTGGATGGATGAGCTGTATGTAAAAGTATTTAGTGATGGTAGCCGCGCACTCGGTAAAGGTTTTTGGAAGGCCGGTGATGTCACCATTATTGATGGCTTAATTATAAATGGCTCAGCAAAAGTGGTTGGCTGGTTTGCGAGTGTGGTGCGCCATGTACAAACCGGCATGTTATATCATTATGCGTTTGCGATGATTTTGGGCTTAGTTGGGTTGCTTTATTTATTTGCAAATCCGACGACTTAATTTAATGACATTAAATCAAAAAATAATTTTAAGAAAAATTTATAATGAAAAATAACATCAGGATTAAATTATAATGTTTGCAGATTGGCCCCTCCTTAGTCTGGTCGTCTGGCTGCCGATACTTGGCGGCGCAGCTGTGTTGTTATCCGGTGATAAAGGCAGCTCCGAAGGTGCTCGTCGACTGGCGCTAATTGTTTCTATTGTGACGTTTGTATTGAGCCTGGGTTTATACACAAACTTTGATGTCACCACATCAGCTATGCAATTTGAAGAACGTTTTGTATGGATTTCTGATTTCAATATTTATTATCATTTAGGTGTCGATGGTTTATCAATGCCACTCATCGTATTAACTACATTCACCACTATTTTAGTTATTCTCGCCGGTTGGGAAGTTATCCAGAAACGTGCATCACAATACATGGCCGCCTTTCTAATTATGGAAGGGTTAATGAACGGTGTATTCTCTGCACTCGATTCCATGTTCTTTTATGTGTTCTGGGAAGCAATGCTAATTCCGATGTTTATTATTATCGGATTATGGGGCGGCCCTAATCGGGTTTACGCAACCATCAAATTCTTTATTTATACATTCTTTGGCTCGGTGTTTATGTTGGTGGCAATGATTTATATGTATTACCAGTCCGGCAGTTTTGCGATTTTAGATTTCCAGAATTTGAAATTAGGCATGACCGAACAAACCTTAATCTTTTTTGCATTTCTCGCCGCCTTTGCCGTAAAAGTTCCGATGTGGCCAGTGCATACCTGGCTACCGGATGCACACGTTGAAGCGCCCACCGGTGGTTCGGTAATATTAGCCGCCATCATGTTAAAAATTGGCGGCTATGGCTTCTTAAGGTTTACTCTGCCTATTACACCCGATGCGAGCGCGGCTTTAGATTGGTTAATTATTGTAATGTCGTTAATCGCGGTGGTTTACATTGGCTTTGTTGCGCTGGTGCAAACCGATATGAAAAAACTGGTGGCCTATTCATCTATCGCCCACATGGGGTTTGTCACTCTGGCGCTATTTTTAATTTTCAAAATTGGTTTGCCACAAGAGGGCATGCTTTTAGACGCTAGTGTGTCCGGTGCCGCATTAGCGCTTGAAGGTGCAATGGTGCAAATGGTTTCCCACGGATTTATTTCCGGTGCGATGTTTTTAATGATTGGTGTTTTATATGATCGTATGCACAGCCGTGAAATTGTAGATTATGGCGGTGTAGTAAATACCATGCCGATTTTCGCAGCCTTTGCGGTTTTCTTTGCGATGTCTAATGCGGGGCTTCCCGGTACCTCTGGTTTCGTCGGTGAGTTTATGATTATACTCGCCGCATTTAAAGCTAATTTCTGGATTGCTTTTTTAGCAGCCACTACTTTGATTTTAGGAGCCGCTTATACCTTGTGGATGGTAAAGCGTGTTTTCTACGGTGAAATTAAAAACGACAATGTAAAAGCCTTAACCGATTTGAATCAGCGTGAACTTTTAATTATGTCAATTTTAGCCGTTGCGGTTTTAGGCTTAGGTTTATATCCCGCACCGTTAGTAGATGTAATGCACGTATCGGTTGAAAATTTATTACAGCATATTGCGCAGTCAAAACTGCCTTAACGTTGTTACAAAAAGATAATTAGAGAATTTAATAATGACACTAGAAATGCTTAATCTTTCCATTGCTGTTCCGGAAATGTTTTTACTGGCTTTAGCCTGTACGGTGCTGGTGGTCGATGTTTATTTGAAAGATGAAAGTCGCAATATTACCTATGTATTATCGCAGCTAGGTTTAGTTGTTACCCTGATTTTAATTTTGCAGCAAGTTCCAGAAAATGCTGAGTGGTCGCGTGAGCTGGCCTTTAATGGCTTATTTGTAAATGATTTGTTAGCGACAGTTTTAAAATTTTCAACGGTATTATTAGTCGCGGTTGTGTTTGTTTATTCACGCCGTTATTTACAAGATCGTAATATTTTTAAAGGCGAGTTTTATGTGCTCGGTCTGTTTGGTTTGCTCGGCATGATGGTAATGATTTCTGCCAATCATTATTTGTCGATGTATTTAGGTTTAGAATTATTGTCACTGTCATTATATGCAATGGTAGCATTTGATCGCGACAACCCAAATGCTGCAGAAGCGGCAATGAAATATTTTGTGTTAGGCGCAATCGCATCGGGCATGTTGTTATACGGTATGTCGATGGTGTATGGTATGACCGGCTCACTCAATATTGTGGAAGTCGCGGTTGCCGTTGATAAGATGCAAGGCAATAACATTGTATTGATTTTCGGTTTGGTATTTATGGTGATTGGCCTGTCATTTAAGTTGGGCGCAGTACCGTTTCATATGTGGATACCCGATGTTTATCACGGCTCACCCACTACCGTAACGAGTTATATTGCAACCGCACCAAAAATTGCCGGCTTTGCGATGTTTATTCGTTTGTTAGCTGAAAGCATGGGAAGCTTACAAACTGACTGGCAAGGCATGTTAGTTATTTTGGCGGTGCTTTCAATGGCGCTGGGTAATGTTATTGCCATTGCACAAACTAATTTAAAGCGTTTATTAGCTTACTCAACTATTTCTCACGTCGGCTTTATTTTACTGGGCTTAATTGCCGGTAACCAGGAAGGGTATTCAGCGGCAATGTTTTATACGCTGACCTATGCGTTAATGTCTCTCGGTGCTTTTGGTGTGATTATTTTATTAACGCGAAAAGGTTTTGAAGCGGATAACATCAGTGATTTAAAAGGTTTAAATCAACGTAGTCCCTGGTTTGCGTTTATGATGTTAATTGTAATTTTTTCGATGGCAGGGGTTCCACCCACCGTCGGTTTCTGGGCAAAATTGGCGGTGCTTAAAGCGGTGGTGAATATCGACATGCTTTGGTTAGCATTAGTGGCGGTGTTCTTTTCTATTATAGGTGTCTTTTATTATCTTCGAATTATTAAGTTAATGTACTTTGATGATGCGGAAGATAAAAGTGAAATCAGTTGTGCTCATGATATGCAAATTGTATTGAGTGCAAATGGCTTATCGGTATTAGTTTTAGGGTTATATCCCGCTGCATTAATGGCGATTTGCGTCGCAACCTTCGCTTAGGGTTTCTGTGTGGAAAATTGTCGAGCTGCTTTCATCAATTGTGATTTTCTGATGTGAGCAATTTCACCACTATCAAGCATTTTTTGTAGTATAGGTGTAATGATGGGGATTAAGTGCTGATTTTTATTGTGCACAAAATGGAATAATTTTAAATTTTTAAGCGATCCGCTAATAGCCTTAATATCACTATAGGCTTTTTTGTAAATCAAATTAACAAAAGCCACTTTCGATGCAACAATAATTTCTGTTTTTCCTGTCTGTAATAATTCTATCGCCTCAGCAAAGCTGGGTGTTTTTTCAGGATTGTATTGCTTAGTGGCCACTTCAATATATTTTACGCCACTCACAATAGTGAATTTATGATTAGCCAAATCACTCCAATTATTTATTTTAATGGAGGTGTTTTTGCTAAAGGCTACCGCATCTAGGCTGGCAATTGGTACGGGCACTTTAATTAAGTTTGGGGTGAATTTTATTATCTGTGATACCCGTGCAATTTCACCATCGGTTATACCCGCATTGGATTGTTGTAAAGAATATTGCAAATCAAGAAATACGGGTTTTATTTCGATTTTGGCTTTTTTATAAGCCTTAACGAGTACGGCAGCCGATATAGACTGGATTAAGCTATTTTTACCGCCAGAAAAAACATAACTTTCTGCCGATAAGGTAAGGGGTGAAAATATAAGTATGTAAAAGAAAATGTTCAGAATTTTTTTCATACTAAGTATTTTAGTTTGTTTAGTCGATTTTGCTCAAAGTTCCATCAGTAATATATGATTAAAAAATCTAATGTTTTTTATCTTGCAATAAGCCTTTGATATCTGTACTATTCGCACCAAGTTGATGCGGGGTGGAGCAGTCTGGCAGCTCGTCGGGCTCATAACCCGAAGGTCGTAGGTTCAAATCCTGCCCCCGCTACCAAATTTTTATCAGGTTCATCAGTTTTAGTTTTGCGAGAGACTATTGTTGAATTTGATTTAAGTAACTGATACATAATATAATCAGTTACTCAGTATAATAAAAAGGCTCCGTATATCGGAGCCTTTTTTGTGGCCCGGTTCAGGGGTAAAATGCCTGTGCTTTGCTAAATCCATAATTAGAGGATACATCAAGCGTGAGCGACATCTGGTCATTAATCGAGCCGGTAGTTGAAGGCATGGGATATGAAGTGGTAGATATTGATTATCGACCACATTCTACCGATGGTTTGTTGCGCATTTATATCGATGGCCCTAACGGCATTGTGTTGGATGATTGTACAGCGGTGAGTCATCAAATAAGCAGTGTGCTGGATGTAGAAGACCCCATTCCGGGGCAGTTTAATTTAGAAATTTCTTCCCCAGGTATGGACAGGCCATTACGCAAAGTAGTTGATTTTGAACGCTTTGCTGGCTCGACGGTAAAAATCAAATTAACCGTGCCCACGCTTGAGGGGCAGCGTAACTTTACCGGTAAGTTAAAAGGTATAGAGAATGATGAGGTCGTTTTGGAAATGGACGGTGAGACTCATTATTTAGCATTGGACACTATAGATAAAGCGCGGATTGTGCCGCAATTTTAAAAAGATTGGTTTTGGAGCCAGACATGAATAAAGAAATTCTTTACGTAGTAGATGCGGTCTCAAATGAGAAAGCGGTCGAGAAGGAAATCATTTTTGAGGCGATTGAAATCGCACTCGCTACGGCCAGTCGTAAGAAGCAGGGCAAAGATATTGAAGTGCGCGTGTCGATTGATCGTGAAACCGGTGCCTATGATACGTTTCGTCGTTGGGAAGTGGTAGAAGAGCTGGAAGAAGGTGGTCTGGAATTTCCATTAAAGCAAATTACCTTAGAAGCCGCGCAAATAGATGAGCCGGATATTCAGCTGGGTGATTATATTGAAGAGCCAATAGAGTCGGTAGAGTTTGGTCGCATTGCGGCACAAACCGCCAAGCAGGTTATTGTGCAGAAAGTACGTGAAGCTGAACGGGCTCGCGTCGTTGAAGCCTTTAAAGATCGTGTGGGCGAGTTAATTATGGGCACAGTAAAGCGGGTAGAGCGTGGCAATATTTACCTCGATTTAGGTGATAATGTTGAAGGCTTTATTCCCCGTGAAGACGTGATTCCCCGTGAGGCGGTTCGCCCGGGAGATCGTTTACGCGGTTACTTAAAAGAAGTGCGTTCTGAAACCCGTGGCCCGCAATTATTTATTAGCCGTACCGCACCTGAATTTTTAGTTGAGTTATTTAAGCTAGAAGTGCCGGAAGTCGGTCAGGACTTAATCGAAATTATTTCCGGTGCCCGTGACCCGGGTTCACGCGCCAAAATCGCGGTTAAATCAAACGACCCTCGCATGGACCCTGTAGGTGCCTGCGTCGGTATGCGTGGCTCACGCGTGCAGTCGGTAACTAACGAGTTGGCCGGCGAGCGCGTTGATATTATTTTATGGGATAACAACCCCGCGCAGTTTGTTATTAACGCTATGTCACCAGCAGAAGTGTTGTCTATTGTTGTTGACGAAGATGCTCACTCAATGGATGTGGCGGTTGAAGAAGAGAAGCTATCTCAAGCGATAGGTAAAGGCGGACAAAATATTCGTATGGCCAGCCAGCTAACCGGCTGGAATTTAAATATTATGTCCAGTGAAGACATGGATGAAAAATCAGAAACTGAAGGCAAGGCACTGGTTGAGTTGTTTATGGAGCAGCTTGATGTGGATGAGGATGTTGCGACGATTTTAGCCGCAGAAGGTTTCTCCAGCATCGAAGAAGTTGCCTATGTGCCCGAAAGTGAATTTTTAAGCATTGAAGAATTTGACGAGGATATTGTTGAAGAGCTCCGAGGTCGTGCCCGTGATGCACTACTTATGAAAGCGATTTCGCAGGAAGAATCGGTAGACGAGCCGCAGCAGGATTTACTTGAAATGGATGGCATGAACAACGAGTTGGCGAATAAGCTGGCTTCGAAAGGGATATGCACGATGGAGGATCTAGCGGAACTAGCCATCGATGAGTTACAGGAAATTGAAGAAATGTCTGAAGAGAGTGCCAGTGTGTTAATTATGGCCGCACGCGCTCCCTGGTTTGAAAATGAAGAAGAGGCAAACCAGTAGCCCTGGGGAGGACAAAATATGTCACAAGTTACAGTAAAACAGCTCTCCGAAGTCGTTGGTGCGACGGTTGAGCGGCTCTTAGAACAGCTAAAAGATGCGGGTATTGAAGTCGCTAATGCGGAGTCGGAAATTACCGATGAACAAAAGTTTAAGTTACTCGATCACCTGCGCAACAGTCATGGCAAAAAAGCCTCAGCGACAACGGGTAAAGGCAAAATCACGCTTAAGCGCAAATCGACGGCTTCATTAAAGAGCGGTGGCAGTAAAGCGGTGAATGTTGAAATTCGTAAAAAGCGCAGCATTTCCAAGCTTGGTGAAGCCGATGCAGTAGATGATGCGAAAGAAAAAGAAAAAGCCGATATCCAGCGCTTGCTAGCAGAAAAAGAAGCGCGTGAAGCGCAGCGTGCAGAAGCGGAAACCGTTGCGATTGAAAAATCCAAAGAAGCGGCCAAGCAGCGCGAAGAAGATGCAGTCGCTAAAAAAGAAGCTGAAGTTAAAGCGCGTATAGAAGCTGAACAACAGGCAAAGGTTATTGCGGAAGCAAAAGCTCGTGAAGCGGCGAAAGCCGATGCGTCTAAAACCGCGCCTGCCGATGACCGAAATAAAAGCCCGCAAAAGTCAGCGGCAAAAGGTCGTGGCAACGATACTCGCTATGGGCGTAAAGAGCTACACGTAGCATCAGGTAAAAAAGGTCGTGGCAAGAAAACCAGCCGTAAAGTGTTAGCGGCACAAAATGCTGAAGCCAAGCATGCGTTTGAAAAGCCGGTAGAAAAAATCACTTATGATGTGGATGTGCCGGAAACCATTAAGGTTTCAGATTTGGCCGCTAAGATGTCAATGAAAGCCGGTGAGATGATGAAAACCATGATGACAATGGGTGTAATGGCAACCATAAATCAGGTGATAGATCAGGATACGGCAATATTAATTGTTGAAGAATTAGGCCATAACCCCGTTGCATCATCTGCGGATGATCGCGAAAACACTCTGCTGGCATCGGCGGGTGATGAGTTGCATGATGAACAACCACGCCCACCTGTGGTGACGATTATGGGGCACGTTGATCACGGTAAAACGTCATTACTCGATCACATTCGTGCAGCGAAAGTGGCCTCCGGTGAAGCCGGTGGTATTACCCAGCATATCGGTGCATACCATGTTGAAACCGACAAGGGTGTTATCACATTTTTAGATACACCGGGTCACGCGGCATTTACCTCAATGCGTTCGCGTGGTGCTCAAGCGACGGATATTGTTATTCTAGTTGTAGCTGCCGACGATGGAGTAATGCCGCAAACCATTGAAGCCATACAGCACGCAAAAGCGGCAAAAGTGCCTTTGATTGTGGCGATCAATAAAATAGATAAAGAAGCAGCTGACCCGGACCGGGTGAAAACTGAATTAGGTAATCACGAAGTTATCCCAGAGGACTGGGGCGGTGAGCACATGTTTATCAATGTTTCGGCCAAAACCGGCGAAGGCATTGATGACTTGTTAGATGCCATTAGTCTAACCGCTGAAGTATTAGAATACACCGCACCGTCAAAAGGCCCGGCTCAGGGTTTGGTGGTTGAAGCCACACTGGATAAAGGTCGTGGTGTAATGACCACATTACTGGTACAAAAGGGCGGTTTGAAAAAAGGCGATATCGTTTTAGCTGGCCAGGAATATGGCCGCGTGCGCGCCATGTTTGATGAGAATGGCAGGCAAATCGATGAAGCCGGCCCCTCTATTCCGGTGGTTGTGCTGGGCTTATCGGGCACGCCGGCAGCTGGCGACCAGGTACAGGTGATGGTTGATGAGAAAACCGCCCGTGAATTGGCCGATAATCGTAGCCACAAAGTGCGCGACGTGAAATTTGCTGCACAGCAGCAGGCTAAACTTGATTCGTTATTTACGAACCTGGGTAAAGGCGAAGTGAAATTTTTAAATATTTTACTCAAAGCCGATGTGCAGGGCAGTTTGGAGGCCATTAAAGATTCATTAATGAAACTGGCAGCGGATAACGATGAAGTGGATGTCGCAATAGTTGGCTCAGGTGTAGGTGGCATTAACGACACGGATATCAGTTTGGCCGCCGCATCCAATGCGATTGTCTTCGGTTTTAATGTGCGTGCCGATGCGGCAGCCAGAAAATCGGTGGCTGAGCGCGGTGTTGATATGCATTACTACAGCGTTATTTACGACTTGATTGATGAAGTAAAATCATCATTAACCGGCATGCTGGACGCGAAATACCGCGAAGAAATTATTGGTTTGGCCGAAGTGAAAGATACCTTCAAGTCACCAAAATTTGGCTTAATCGCCGGTTCGATCGTTACCGAAGGCACCATCAAAAAAGATCAGCCGATTCGTGTATTGCGTGACAATGTCGTAATCTACGAAGGTGAGCTTGAATCGCTACGTCGCTTTAAAGATGCGGTGGAAGAAGTGAAAAGTGGTACGGAATGTGGCATCGGCGTGAAGAACTATAATGACGTGAAAGTTGGTGACCAGATAGAAGTATTTGAGCGTGTTGAGGTTGAGCGTAAGTTGTAGTTTTTAAAACAAAAGGCCACCGTAAATAAATGCAAATAAAATCAAAAGCCTGTTTTTTTTGATGCGCCTGCAGGTATTAGCAAAAAATATTTGCGTGCATTTGCGCTAGCCTTTTGATTTTAGATGTAACCAAGATAGAAAATTTATCATGCCAAAAGAATATTCCCGAGCACAACGCATGGCTGAGCAAATTCGACGCGAATTAGCCGAACTGGTGCGCGATGAAATTAAAGACCCGCGAGTAAACTGGGTGTCGTTTACGGCGGTGAAAGTCAGCCGTGATTTAAGCAGTGCGTTGGTTTATTTTACCGTGTTAAATGATGACGAGCGTGAAATCGCCGGCGAAGGTTTAAATAAAGCCACTGGTTTTATTCGTCGTGAGTTAGGTAAACGTATTCGTTCGCGCATTGTGCCCTCGTTAAGATTTGCTTATGATGAGAGTATTGAGCGTGGCAACTCGATGGAGTCGTTGATTGCAAAGGCGCGTTCTTCGGATGCGGATTCTACAGAAAATTAATTAAATATAGTAATGCGTTGTCATTCCCGAGTGCTTGTGTCGAGGGGCAGCGTCTTTTAAGTCAATCGCAGTCACTAGATTCCCGATACAAGCATTCGGGAATGGCAAAATAGTGAGCAACCATTCCAGGTTAATCTTTTTCAGGTTTTCATTTTCATGGGTCGTAAAAACAAAGGCCGTAAAGTTCACGGCGTCGTACTCCTCGATAAGCCACTAAAGCTTTCATCCAACCATGCATTGCAGCGCGTAAAGCGTTTGTTCGATGCCAATAAGGCGGGTCATACCGGTAGCCTTGATCCTTTAGCGACCGGCATGTTGCCGATTTGTTTGGGCGAGGCCACCAAGGTTTCAGCCTTTTTACTCGATGCCGATAAAACCTATCGCTTCAAGTGTAAGCTCGGTGAAACAACCGTGACTGCCGATGCAGAGGGCGATGTGTTAAAAACGCGCCCGTTCGAGCATATACAGTTGTCTGATATTGAAAAATGCTTACCTGAACTCACTGGCGATATTATGCAGGTGCCGCCCATGTACTCGGCGCTCAAACATGACGGTCAACGCTTGTATGACCTGGCCCGGCAGGGTATCGAAATTGAACGTAAAGCCCGCCCGGTCACTATATATCGATTGGATATTATATCGTTTGAAAACGGCCAGGTTGAATTAGAAGCACGCTGTTCAAAAGGCACTTATGTGCGCACCCTGTGTGAAGATTTAGGTGAATTGCTCGGTTGCGGCGCTTATGTCACCGAATTAAGGCGCACGTCAGTTGGGCCGTATACATCAGGAATGATGACCTTAGATGAGTTAATGGAGCTAAGTGAAAATGGTTTTGATGCATTAGATGACACTTTATTAGAGTTAGACAGTGGCATCGATGACTGGCCGATTGTTGAGTTAGATGCGGACAGTGCATATTACATTAAACTCGGACAGCCGGTACAAATAGCCCGTGCGCCGACTGAGGGTTTAGTCAGAATTTATGCGGATGAGCAATTTATCGGCATAGGCAAAATTAGTGATGATGGTAGAGTTGCGCCTAAGCGTATGATGAATTTGTAGAGACTTTATTTTTTACGACTAATGAAATGGTTCGCCTCTCTATAATGGCTTCAAACAATCCATAGTGTAAGTATAAACTAAACATCAAAACGGATAATTGAATTATTAAACTTCACTGGTGTCCCGTTAACTTTTATTGTCTTATGCTCAAAACCCCTTTGCATAAAGGCTTAAGCTGATTTCGATTACTTAAGACATGAAAACAATGCATTTGACTTTGTCATTCTTACGAAGGCAGGAATGACGGTGTTTTATAAGTTAACGGGATACCAGTGATTAAAATTTAAAAAAGTAAAACAAGTCGTAGTAGTATTAGGGACTGATCCATTAAAAATCAGTTTACTGTTGCTTTTCACGGAGCCCATATGGACTTTAAAGATTACTATGAAATTATCGGTGTAAAAAAAGATGCCACTCAGGCAGAGATTAAGCGTGCTTATAAAAAACTGGCGCGTAAATATCACCCGGATGTTAGTAAAGAAGCGAATGCCGAAGTGCGTTTCAAAGAGCTGGGTGAAGCTTATGAAGCATTAAAAGACCCTGAAAAACGCGCCGCCTATGACCAGCTCGGACAAAATTGGAAAGCCGGGCAGGACTTTAATCCGCCACCGGACTGGGATGCGGGTTTTGAATTTAATGGCGGGGGGTTTACTGGCGGTAATGACGCGGACTACAGTGACTTTTTCGAGTCGTTATTCGGGCAGGGCTTTCGCTCTGGCGGGCAGCGCCATGCCGGTCAACAACAAGGTGGTTATCAGGTGCGCGGTGAAGATCATCACGCAAAAGTTTTTATTGATCTGGAAGATGCCTATCAGGGTGCAACCCGTAGCATTGTGCTGCAGTCACCGGAAATTGACAGCGGCGGACATGTGATTAATAAGCAGCGCACCCTCAATGTTAAAATTCCAAAAGGCGTCAAACAGGGGCAGCGTATTCGTTTAAGTGGGCAGGGGTCGTCGGGTATGGGTGCTGCACCGGCGGGGGATCTGTATCTGGAAATTGAATTTAATCCACACAGTATTTATCACGTGCAGGGGCATGATGTATACCTTGATGTGCCGGTAGCGCCCTGGGAAGCGGCGCTGGGTGCAAGTATAAAAGTGCCCACACCAACGGGAACCGTCGATTTAAAAATTGCAGAAGGTACCCCCAATGGCAGGAAAATGCGCTTAAAAGCTAAAGGTATTCCGGCAGTCACGGCGGGAGACCTTTACGTTATTATTCAAATTACACTGCCGCCGGCTGATACAGATAAAGCCCGGAAATTGTATAAAAAAATGCAACAGGAGCTGTCTTATAATCCGCGCAGCAAACTAATTGTATGAACTGGCTGTATAAAGGGGGAGTATAAATATGAATACCAAAACATTAAACGGACTGCTGCTCGATGAGCGCGCGCAATTCAGCTTAAATGAACTGAGCTCAGCCTGTTGCAGCTCTGCTGAATGGATTATCGAGCTGGTTGAGGAAGGCGCGCTTGAGCCCATCACTCATAGTCGTCACGAAACACAACCCGGCACACAATCCGATACGCAGCCCAATGCACAATATATTGCGTGGCGATTTTCCGCCGACAGTTTACGCAAGGCACAAACCGCCATGCGCTTACAGCGTGATTTAAATATAAATCTGGCGGGCACTGCACTGGCATTGGATTTATTACAGCAAATTGAAAATCTAGAATCGCAATTGCGTCGCTATGAAGCTGATACCTTTAAACAAAACTTATCGGAGAATCAAACGTGAGTGAAGCTCAGCATATTGTTTGTCCGCACTGCAATGCCATAAACCGCATTCCCATGCCACGGCTTGTGGACAATCCGAAATGCGGAAAATGTCATCATGGCTTATTTAATTCACAGGTTACTGAACTAAACAGCGCCAGCTTTAATAAACACATTAGCAAAAATGACATACCCGTGGTGGTCGATTTTTGGGCGCCCTGGTGCGGCCCGTGCAAAATGATGGCACCGGCATTTCAGCAGGCCAGTGCCGAACTGGAGCCCTACTTTAGATTAACCAAACTCAACACGGAAAACGAACAAACCATTGCCGCGCAATTTTCTATTCGCAGCATTCCAACCATTGCGGTATTTAAACACGGCAAGGAGCTTGCGCGTCAGGCCGGTGCCATGAGTGCTACAGATATTGTGCGTTGGGTGAAGCAGGTATAAGTTAAAAAATGTTACGCAGGTCTTACATTTAAAAATCGCATAGCAAGTCACACCACCATCACGCTGACTTGCGCGAATGAATTTACACCTATAATTTTTTAAATGTGTTGCCGTTAAAAAATGAGATGAAGAAGAAATTAAGGGTCAAGTCTTTGATTTGTGATTTCTCAAAATCCTACTCATTGTAAAATAATGCAAATTAAAATATTCACCTATTGCTTTTAAAGCATACCCACCACTTTAATGATTGCTATATTTATATTTGTGTTATTTGATTCATGTGGTCAAGGGGCGGTCAGCTTGAAAATAAACAGTAAAAAATGGCCCGTTTACCAAAAATCATAAATCAAACCAGCCCTTGCATAAATTAATTATCGAACATCGGCAATACAAAAGAAACAAAGATCAAGCTGGCTGACTCTATCCCCGAAACTTTCATATTAAAATGAATGCGATGCAAATGTTTCTTAACATGTTATTAATAAATGAGAGATGAGTCTGAATTTTAGCTATGCGAAATTCGCAAGTTTTTGATACCGTTATAGGTCATTTCATAAATACAGTTACATACAAGGAATAAAGTAATGAAACTCAGTATTAATGGCTCGGTTGGTGATAAAGGTGCTAATCACCTTAAAGATGTGAAAATTGTTCAGGCATTGCTTAATGTGTATTTTCGTAGAGAGGGCAGAAAAACGCTCAAGGTCGATGGTAAGAACGGCGCTAATACAATCGCAGCAATTACCTATTACCAGACCCATGAAGTAAAATTGAGTGCGCCAGATGGAAATGTTGGCATCAGTGGCCGAACTTTTAGAACACTTAAAGTTACATTGAGTAATGTACTAAAAGATGGATTGGCTTTAGTGAAACCCACTATCGGCATAGTTACATTCAATTCTGAAGGCATGGAAGGTGGGTTTTATCATAGCCGTACTTTACACGTACCCGGTGCATGGTCTGGTTTAACGATTGGCCGTGGTTATGACATGAAAACAAAGTCAGCTATCAAAATACAAAATGAGTTAATTAAAGCGGGTGTTTCTAGTTTTGATGCTAGGGTGTTGGGTGGTGCTAATGGATTAAGCGGCGCGAATGCCAGACAGTATATAATCGATAAAGATTTACTGGATTTTCAGATAACGCCAACGGTTCAAAAAACGCTCTTTTTAATTTCATATGCTGATATTGAAAAATACATTCAGGGCGTGTATACACGAAATATAAAAAAAATGACCAAGGCCACTGCCTGGGCGAGCCTGGATAGTCGTATTCAGGAGGTGCTCGTTGATTTGGCATTTAGAGGAGACTACACTAAACGCTCTCGTAAGTTTCTATTGGGCCCGATAGCGGATAATGACTTCGCTGCGTTTAAAACTGAGATGATCGATCAATTGAACTGGAGCAAAGTGCCAGCTGATCGTTTTAAGCGCCGAAAGAATTTCTTATAAGATAGCCATTATATAATTTAGTCGGGTTAAATTTTCTCTTTAATTTTTATAAAGTGATTTTTTACCCATTTAAGTTTAATGGTGTATTCGGGTTCTTTATTTTTCCATTTTTCACTCATCCATTGCATAGGTGAAGCGCTAATTGTGCCGTCATCATTCATAGAGAGAACGACATTGCCCTGATCTTTTTCTGTGAACTTATGCGCTTTCGATAAGAAGTCGTTTTCGGTTATATCTGGAATATAGGCGTTTCTCTGCATTTCTTTAGATAAGCTATTTTCTTTACGATTATAAATATAGAAAATAAAGCTTTGTGTTTGACCATGATTACCCAGCTGTGTGTTAACGAGTAAAAGTTGTTTGTTTTTACTCATAGGATAGGTTTTGAGTATCCATTTCTCATGCGGGCTATGAAATATAATTGTGCTTTTATTGTGCTTATCGAGCCGCCAAATCGTATCATTCTTGTGAGCGTTTTTACTGAGTAGCTTATGTAGCTGGTCTGCCGTGATTTCATCGTTTTCTATCACATCATCAAATGGAATGGTATTGATCAGAGTTTCTATATCAAATGATTTTTCTTGTGCGGTTATAGAAAAGCTTAATATTAATAAACTTAGAATAAAGAGCAGGGCTTTAAAAGGTGTTGGCATGGTGAGTGCAAATTACTATTTAAATTAAGGTTTTATCATGCTAGCACAGTACGCTAAATAGGTGTTGAATAGGGTCTCAGTTTGATTACAAATACTCGCGCTATGGCGCTTACTGTTTTTTGACATGATCGTTAAGGAGTTAATGAGACATCCATACTAATAAAATAAAACAATAAAGCGGACACCCGGTCAAAGCACAGTCTAAACATTAAATGAACCTGATAACCCTCTCCCTCCGGGAGAGGGTTATCAGGTTCATTGATGGATATATGCCATAACAGGGCAAGTATGCGATACATCGAAATATCTGCCTAATCCCCCGAATAATCAAGCTTTAGGGTATAAAAGCTTTTGTCGCACAGCTAAACCGTGATAAAATCCCGCTTCAATTTTTAAGGCACACAACCGTCAGGAGTTCCGACAATGTCAATGAGCGCTACAGCTAAGGCTGAAGTAGTAAAAAAATATGCACGTTCCGAAGGTGATACAGGTTCACCCGAAGTTCAGGTGGCACTACTCACTTCACGCATCGTACAACTTACCGAACACTTTAAAGCTAATAAGCAAGACCACCATTCACGCCGTGGTTTATTGCGCATGGTAAACCAGCGTCGTAAATTGCTGGACTATTTAAAAGACAAAAATACTGATCGTTACAAAGATCTGATTGCAAATCTTGGTCTACGCCGTTAACGTTAACCAAATTAAAATACATAAGTAGGGTATAACCTGTGACAGCAATTAAAAAATCGTTTCAATTTGGGGATCATAACGTAACTATCGAAACCGGCGAGATTGCTCGTCAGGCTTCCGGTGCGGTTATGGTAGATATGGATGGTACGGTCGTTCAATGTACCGCCGTCGCTGTAAAGGCTGGAGAGCCCCGGGATTTCTTCCCGTTAACGGTGAACTATCAGGAGCGTTCTTATGCTGCGGGTAAGATCCCCGGCAGTTTCTTCAAGCGTGAAGGTCGTCCGTCAGAAAAAGAAACTCTGACCAGTCGTCTTATCGACAGACCTATCCGCCCTTTATTCCCCAAAGGTTATACCAATGAAGTTCAGGTTATTTGTACAGTCATGTCACTTAACCCTGAAATTGATCCCGATATTGCTGCGTTAATCGGTACGTCCGCAGCGTTAGCCATTTCCGGCGCACCGTTCGCAGGCCCGGTTGGCGCATGTCGCGTTGGCTACAAAGATGGCGAATACATTCTAAACCCAACTTACAGCCAGCTTGCTGAATCACAATTAGATTTAGTGGTTGCCGGTACCAATGATGCGGTACTCATGGTTGAGTCTGAAGCTGATCAGCTTTCTGAAGAAATTATGCTGAATGCGGTTATGTTCGGTCACGAGCAGTTCCAGGTTGTGATTAACTCAATTAAGGAGTTGGCTACAGAAGTGGGTACGCCAGCAATAGAGTGGACACCACCTGAAGTTAATGAAGATTTAATTAAGCAGGTTACTGACACGGTAACGGCTGATTTAACCGCAGCTTACCAAATTGCTGAAAAGCTCGATCGTTACGCTGCTGTTGATAAAGTGCGTGATGCGGCAGTTGAAAAACTCGTATCTGACGATGGCTTCACTAAAGATGAAGTGAAAGGCGCATTTGGTAAAGTTGAAAAATCGATTGTACGTGGCCGCATTGTTGCTGGCGAAAAACGTATTGATGGACGTAATGTTGATGATGTGCGTGCGATTAGTGTACGTACCGGTGTTTTGCCAAGAACCCACGGTTCAGCATTATTTACACGTGGTGAAACGCAGGCACTGGTTGTTACAACGCTGGGTACATCACGTGATGCACAAAAAATTGATGCCTTAGAAGGTCCCATTACAGACAGCTTTATGCTGCATTACAACTTTCCTCCATTCTCAGTGGGTGAAGCGGGTCGTGTTGGTACACCGGGTCGTCGTGAGATTGGTCATGGTCGTTTAGCCAAGCGCGGTGTTCTAGCGTGTATGCCAAGCACTGAAGATTTCCCATATTCTATTCGTGTGGTATCTGAAATCACAGAATCAAATGGTTCTAGCTCAATGGCTTCGGTTTGTGGTACTTCGCTTGCGCTTATGGATGCGGGTGTTCCGGTTAAGTCTCCAATCGCCGGTATCGCGATGGGCTTGGTGAAAGAAGGCGATAACTACGCAGTATTAAGCGACATCCTCGGTGACGAAGATCATTTAGGCGATATGGACTTTAAAGTTGCGGGTACTGAAAACGGCGTTAACGCGCTGCAAATGGATATCAAGATCACGGGCATCACTAAAGAGATTATGGAAAAAGCATTAGAGCAGGCGAAAGCTGGCAGACTGTTTATTCTGGGTGAAATGAACAAAGTACTTTCAGCGCCAAGCACTGAAATGTCGCATTACGCTCCACGTTACCTGAGTATGAAGATTAATCCTGAGAAAATTCGCGATGTAATCGGCAAAGGTGGTGCGGTCATTAAGTCTATTACCGAAGAAACCGGCGTAACCATTGATATCGATGATGATGGTAATGTGAAAATTGCGTCTAGTGATTTTGATAATGCAGAAGCGGCGAAGGTACGTATCGAGCAGATTACGGCAGAAGCTGAAGTAAACAAAATCTATGAAGGTGAAGTCATCAAAATAATGGACTTTGGTGCATTTGTACGTATTTTACCGGGTAAAGAAGGTCTGGTGCATATTTCTCAAATTTGCGAAGAGCGAGTTGAGAAGGTGAGCGACAAGCTGAAAGAAGGCGAGAAGATAAAGGTTAAAGTATTGGAAATTGACCGTCAGGGTCGAATTCGTTTAAGTATGAAAGCTGTTGCAGAGGTAACTGAAGCGTAGTCGTTTTTGGTTGACGGGTTGAAAAAAGGGGCTGTTAGCCCCTTTTTTGTGGCTGTGTTATTTGTTCTATGCGCATAAAATTAAAAAAGATTACGGAAAAAATAACAGAAAAAGAAAACACAAATGTACGCAAATAAAAAACGATTAAATTTGAAGACGAGACTTTAGTCTCGCATTGATGCGCGGGACTAAAGCCTCGTCTCCAGTTTTCAATTAAGTAAAAATGCTACCGGCACAATAAACTCTAAACGCTGTCGAGGGTCGTGCTTTGGCATAGCCGGAAATGGGTTCGCCCGTTGCACCATTTCTAGCGCCGCTTTATCCAATAATCTATTCCCCGTGCGCTGCTTTAGGCTGACTTGTTGTGTTTGGCCGGTGCGGTCGATAGTAATAAGCAACTGGCCCTCACCCTCTATGCGTAAACGCTTTGCGCGGCGCGGGTATTTTTTATGCTTTTCTAACCACGCAACCAGCAGTTGTTCGTAACGTGCGGTGGCGATGGCATTGAGTGGTTTACTAATGGCGGGCGCAGGCTGAATCACTTCTTGTTTTGTTTGTGCTTTGACTATTTTTTCTGGCGGTTTGGGTTGTGGCGTCTTTGCAGGTTTTGGTTTTGGTTTTGGTTTTGGTTTTGGTTTCGGTGGCGATTTCTTAACCATTTTCTTTTTAATGGGCTTAGGTTTTTTTTCTTTTGGCGATGGCTTAATTTTCTTAGGTAAAATTTTCTTGGGAGAGGTGTTAACCACTTCGTCGGCAATTGTCGCTAATAAGTTTATTTTTATTGGCGCTTTTTCTAGCGGTTTTATTTTTTCTTCTGCGATAGAAAACCAGGCACCGACTGCAAGGTGTAATAGCAGCGCGATAAAAATAGTGATATTGATATGTCGAGATGAAAGCGTCATGTTGTTATTTTTTGTTGGTTGCTAAAGCCACATTGGTTCCGCCGGCGGCGCGTATTTCATCCATGACTTTGAGTAATAATTGCACTTCAGTGCGAGCATCGCTTTTTAGGGTGATATCCGATTTATCGCCTTCAATGATTAAGGGTTTTATGCGATTTTGTAATTGTATTAAATTTATTTTTTCACTATTTAATGCCAGCTCGCCGTTTTGGTTAAGTTCGATAATAATATTTTTTTGATTGGTTTTTGTAGCGCTAGTCGACTCGGGGAGTTTTAATTCAATAGCTTCGGGAACCATAAAGGTGCTGGTAAGCATAAAAAATACCAGCAGTAAAAACACGATATCAATTAATGGTGCAATATCTAAATGTGAGTGAATGCGCGCACGGCCTTCAAAGTCCATGGGTTTCATCCTCTACACGTTCATTATCTGTGTCGTTAATTTGCGGGGTTTTACCAAAGTGGCGTAGCACTTGAATGCTGGCATCCTTCATCGCCGCGCGCAGGTGGTCGACTTCACCCTCTAAATAATAAAAGGCTGCCATTGCAGGAATGGCTACGGTTAAACCAAAAGCGGTGGTGAGTAGAGCTTCCCAAATGCCGCCGGATAAAATAGATGGATCAACCTGTGAGCCGGCGGCCTGTAAATTCATAAAAGCGACTATCATACCGGTGACCGTGCCGAGTAAACCTAATAGCGGACTTAAGTGTGCGATAGACGATAAACCACGCAGCCAGGATTCTAAATTTCGAATTTGTGCCGAGCCAACACGGCTGACTTCTGCTTCCACATCTTTGCTGCTCATAGCGGGGTTGGCGGCAAAATTAATGGCGCTTTCTAATACCCGTGCAACCGGGCTAGTTTGTTGGTGTAAATCGTTTAACGCCTGTTTGTATTCGCGGCGAGACAAAGACACTAATGTGTTTTCAACAAAAGCGTTTTGGCGCAGGTCGCTGCGATAAAACTGATACAGTTTTAACATAATAATCGCGGTGGCTAAAATTGACATTAACAGCAGCACATACATAACGCCGCCGCCTTGTTGTAATAAGCTAAACATAATTAAAACTCCATAAACAGAAAAAGCAGCGCAGCTTGTGAAGGCTGCGCCACTTGATTTACGAGATAATTAAAATGAATACGTTGTAAAGTTATGGGTGTGAATAAGTTTGCACCTGTAGTACAACAAGCATTCTTTAATTCGTTATCTCAGTCGTCAGTTAAAAATAAATTAAAATTTCATTTCAAGACCCGTGTAAGCAAACATCGGCATGCCGGCACGCGGACCTTCAGGCTGGCGTGAAGCAACATAACGTGCATCGGTTAGGTTTTGCGCACCGGCAAAAAGTTTTACATTTTTTTCAATTTGATAAGCCGCGCTGAAATCGACTAGAAAATAAGCATCTGTCATACCAAATCGAGCATCTGGGTCGCCCTCACCATTGACCTGATCATTTACATTGTTTGCACTGGTGTAAGTTTCGCCAACATAGCTACCATTGATATAAGCGCTCCATTGATTGGCGACAATGCCTGTGCCCAGGTTAAACACCATTTCAGGAATATAAGGCACTTTGTTACCCGCTTGGCCGTAGCTGAAAATAGATTCTGCATCGGTTGAGGTGGCACTGTTTTGCTGGGTCGCATCGGTATACGTTGCCGTTAAGTACCAAGGGTTGCGGTATTTCCAGCCATTAGCGATACCCGCATCGTACTGAGCAGAAAACTCTAAACCGCCGCTGTCTACCTTGCCAAAGTTTTCAGTGTCACCGGTGCCGGTGCCGCCAATATTGTCTATTACAATCAGGTCATTAAACTGGGTGTAAAAAACCACTACTTCAATTGCCAGTGCTTGGCTGGCATTGGTATAGCGTGCGCCAATTTCATAAGCGTTGCTGGTTTCTTCTTTGATGCCACTGGTGGCACTTTTGGGGCTAGGTGGAGAGAAGCCGCGATTAAGGCTACCGAAGCCAGTCCACGAATCATTAAACTCATAAGTTGCGCCAAAACTTGCTGCCCATAAATCCATAGTATTGGTTTGAGTTGGGCTAGGTGTGCTGCTGGCGTAGTTGTTGATATAGGTTTGATCTAGTTGCTCGATGCGGATTCCAGGCGTGAACCCCCATGCGCCCATTTTAATTGTGTCTTGAACAAATATTGCGAGAGCATCGGTTTTTTGTAAGCGATCACCTGCAACACCGGGGGTGCCTGCGTTCATGCTGTCAATTGCGCCATTGCTGAGCTGGCTGTAATCGTCATCCCATTGAAAGCGGATAATCTGATCCTGGTTTAAACGAATGCCGGCGGATAATTCATGTTGCACTGCATCCGAGCCGAATCGATAGTAACTGACTACATCAATGCCTTGGCTTTCGTAATCACGATTGTTGGCACGCACGCGTAGTGTACAAGCTAAATCGCCTTTTAAGCAGGCTAAGCCTTCGCCATTTTGTGCACCGGCTAATGCCGTAGAAAGACTTATGGTGTTGCCATTTACATTGCGTAAATCTTTAAGCTTGTACCAGTTACGTGAAAATGTGTTTTGGTAAGCCGTTGCAATAATGTCTAAGTCATCGGTAGGTGCAACGGCATAGCGTAAATAGTTGCGCGTTTGTTTGCTTTTGATGTTATCAAAACGCGTTGCGGAATAACGTCTAAATGGGTCGGTGGCAAAATCGGCTTCACTTAAACCCAGGTAAGTTTCATTTGCATCCAGACTTGATGTGCCATATTTAAACTCGATACGTTGATACATTTCTGTATTCGGCTCCCACGACAACTTGATCATAGGGTCTATTTTTGTAAAGCCGGTGCCATCCGAATCACGAAAATCGGGGGTCTCATCAATGGTCTTATAACCATCATTTTTACGCGAATAACCTTCTACTAAAAAACCAAACTGACCTGAATCTGTTTCAAGCGTATCGCCGGCATAAGCGTGTGTGCGAAGATCGCCAAAGCTACCAAAACTCGATTTTATATATGCAGTCGATTTTGATGGAATGGGCGTAGATAAATAATTAATAACGCCGCCGGTAGTTTGCGGGCCATATTTAACCTGGCTAGAGCCCTTCAAAATTTCCATGCCGCTCATGCGTCCAACCGTTGGCGAATAATAGGCCGCAGGTGCAGAGTAGGGTGCCGGAGCAGTTAATACGCCGTCTTCCATCATAGTGATTTTGGCGCTACGGGTGGTGTCTACACCGCGTAAACTGATGCTGGGAAACAGGCCGTAGCCATCATCTTGGCGCATATAGACGCCGGGCACCTTGCGTAATACTTGCTCTACGTTATCGTAGTTTTGTTCGCGAATTTCCTTTGTTGAAACAGCGTAGGCAGAGCCAGGTAGTTTTTCAATATTGGCTGGGTTACCAATGACCATTACCTTGTCTAAAATGCGGGCACTGGTTTGTGTGTTAGGTGACTCATCTGCTGCATTGGCTGGTAAGATAATACCTATTGATGCAACAGCAATGGCACTGCGTAATAAATTGGCCTGTGTTTTCACTTCTAATAACCTCATAGATTCATGTCAGATTTTTGCTTAACCGGCGAGTTTAAAAACGCGCGGAATATTATGGCTGGCTAGTAATCAATGACAGAACATGGATGATAATTGGCTGGCTGTGCGAGATTATGCATTATATAAAACGCAATGTAAATAGAAATCATTCTCATTATTATTGACACGGGAAGAGCAGCTGGTATTCTATGTCTGGTTAAATTGTATCGAGTAAGGCAATAAGATAACTAATCAAGTGCGTTAAGTTGAGGTGTGATAATGAAGAAAACACAGGAAAAGGCCATGAAATCGGATCAGCAGGCTTTGTCGAATAATAACAGGACGAGTAACTATATGAGCTACATGTTGTTTGAGGGTAAGCAGGAAATTGTGATTGAACATGATGGGCAAGATTATCGGTTACGCATAACACGCCAAAACAAATTGATTTTGACTAAATAATCCCTCGCAAATAATCGCATTCGCGAATATTTCACTCGGCATTTCAATGCGCAAACAAGCAAATTAAGTGCATTTGATACAAGCCATCACATTAAAAATACTTTTCATTGTCCAAGTTTAGCGAGTAAGCATTAGTTGTAAATGATAGTTAAAATCATCAATTAAAGCCTAAATCTAAGAAAGATTATCAAATAAATTCTATAAATAGTTGATTCAAATGTATATATTCATAATATATACTAAAAAAAGCCGCATTAACTGTGAGTTACTCGGCGGAATATATAATCGGATTATGCTCAAATCAACATAGATTAATAACAGGTAAGTGTTATGTACAAAATATTTTTAGTCGCCGTTATGGTACTGTCGCTAAACTCGTGGTCGGTGCTGGCCGCGGATGTCAGCAAGGAACAAATCAAAGGCCTCGATGAGCAGGTTCAAGATATCAAAAAAGATGTCATTGATTTAACTGCAGAATTATTACAGCTCGAAGAAAAATTACTGTTTCCATCAAACAGCCAAGTTGCATTATTTGTTTCACTGGCCGACTCAGAAAATTTACGTTTAGACGCCATACAAGTAAAACTAGAAAATAAAGTTCTCGCCTACCACCTGTATACATTTCGAGAATTGGAAGCTATGAAAAATGGTGGTGTGCAAAAAATATACACGGGAAATATTAGAACTGGCGAACACAAATTAGTGGTGAGCTATACCGCTAAGGCATCAAGTGGTGGTGAGATGAAACGCAGTATGAGCTATACGCTGAAAAAAGAAGTTGGCCCTAAATTTGTAGAAATAAAAATTGGTGGGCCGGATGCCGGAGAGCAGGGCTTAGAGTTTAAAGACTGGTAAGGTTTGGGTTTTAAATTCATGTTTCGTATTGCGCTACTTATTTTAATCTCTCTGCTGGTTTTTAATGTCAAGGCAGAAAATACTATAGATAAAGCCCCAGAGCTTAGTGATATTTTCTATGGCGAATCATTATTTTATTCTTTTCAAGATAAGCACTTTGATGCTATTAGCAAGCTGGATGCTGAACTCGGACAGTTTTATGCATTAGATAATCCCGCATTAGATTCGTTTAACAAAAACATTAGTCATGCAGAATTTTCAGTGGGCAGTTTTGAGTTAGCTTATCGTATGCACCAGCGGGCGGGACGTGCAATTAAAGCAATTATGGAATCCAGCCTGAGTCAGAAAATTCGCAATGAAGCCGCATATCGATTAGCACAAATTTTTTATCGAAAAAATCAACCTGAAAATGCTTTGGATATTTTAGAAAATATAAAGGGAGAGATGGCAGAAAACTTACGTGTTGATGAAATTTATTTGCGCGCACAAGTTTATATCTCAACGGGTAAATTTACCGAAGCAATCGCATTATTAAAATCGATAGAAAAAGAAGAAGAGTATGAAGGTTTTGTTTTATATAATTTAGGTATTGCCTATGTTCAGAATGATGAAGAAAAGAAAGCCATTGCGGTATTAGATGAAATGGGAAAAATTCGCAGCGATGAGCGAGGGGTTTTAGCGCTTAAAGATAAAGCTAATTTAACCTTGGCTACCCGCATGCTAGAAAGAGGTTCACCGGAGTTAGCCAAACAATATTTTAGTCGAGTGCGTTTAAACGGGCCGTTTGCGGACAGGGCATTACTGGGTTTGGGTTGGGTGAATGCATCATTGGGTGACTATAAAAAGGCGCTGGTGCCCTGGCGTATTTTAGAAAAACGAGAAATCACTAATGAGTCGGTACAAGAGTCTATGTTAGCGGTGCCCTATGCTTATGGTCAGCTGGATTATTATGGACAGGCAGCATTGTCTTATGGTAAAGCCATGGATAATTTTGGTGGAGAGATCGATCGTTTACAGGCTTCAATAAAAAGTGTTCGAGAAGGAAAGTTTTTAAATGTTGTTTTAGATAAGCGATCTGAGCGGGATAAAAACTGGCTGCATAATTTACGTGATCGAAAAGAAACACCCGAAACACGATACATTATGTCGTTAATGGCTTCCAATGATTTTCAGCAATCCTTACAAAATTACAGAGACCTTGCAGAACTAAGAGCGCGTCTTGCATATTGGCTCGCATCACTTGATGTGTATATTGAGTTAATTGATATTCGGCGGAAATATTATCAGCCCTTATTACCAGAAGTTGAAAAGCAGTTTAAAAAACTCGATTCACGAATTCGAGTGCGTATGTCACAGCGTGATCGTCTCGATCAGCGTTTAAAATCGATGGTGATTGCACGTCGCCCTGATTATTTAGCCACAGCACAAGAGCGTAGTATTCAAGACAAACTAGCCAAAATAGAACTATATTTATCTGCAAATCCGCAACACTACAGTGGTGAAATTAACCAGAGAATTGCACGCTTAAAAGGCGTCTTGCACTGGCAAATTAATAATGCCTATCACGATAGATTAACCGATGCATATAAACAAATGCAGACTTTGGATATTTATATTAATAAGCTCAATAAGGCTTATCAATCATTTGTGCGGACTCGACAAGCCGCAACACAAAGCTACGAAGGCTATGATATTAATATTCGGCGTTTGAAAACAAAAATTCAAGCCAGCCAAATTAAAGTCGATGGCATTATGGCAAGGCAAGGGCGATTAATTGAAGCGCTTGCCGTAAATGAGTTAGAGCGTCGGCGTAACCAGCTTGAAGAATATCAAATTAAAGCACGCTTTGCTTTAGCTGAAAGTTATGATCGTGCTACTAAAAAACAACAAAAAGATGAGGAAGAAAAAATACTGAAAAAAATTGAACAGGATAAAATATTAAAACAGTCCAGTCCGGTTGAAAATAAAGCATCTGAATCAGCGGTAGAAGAGGTTGTTCAGTAATGTTAGATCAGTTTAAAAAAATGGTTGTACTGATTTTAGTTTTGTTGTTTGTTGTGAGTTGTGCCAGTGGTGTCGATAAACAAACTTTAGCCATTCTGGAAGAAGTTGAACCGGATTTAAAAGAAGCTGAAATTGAAGGTAGTCTTGATAAAGCCATGGAAAGCTATCAAAAATTTTTGGAGGAAACACCCGAGTCTGCGATGACACCTGAGGCATTACGTCGTTTAGCGGATTTAAAAGTTGAGAAAGAATATAGCCCTCAAATTAGTTCGAGCCCGAATGTAAATAAAGTGGTAGATTCAGACGTTGATAATGCAAGTACAAGTGCCATTGCGGGCTCAGTTGTAGCCGATAGTAAAGATAGTTCGGTACAAAAAAATCAAGCAAAAAATATTTCATATAAAAATGATGAAAAGGCAATTCAAAGTAAAGATAATGCCATTGCAAATATGGATGAGTCACAAAAAGATTTTGAAAAACGTACAACTAAAAAAACTGAGTTAAGTGACAATATGACAACTACGCCCATCACAGTAGATGAAAATGTGGCAAATGATTTGGCCTCAGCAGGAGCAAAGGAAGCGATTGAATTATATAAAGGCTTGTTAATAAAATACCCTCACTATGTACGAAATGATCAAGTTTTGTATCAGCTGTCGCGGGCCTATGAAGAGATAGGTGAAATCGAACAAGCTATGAAAATATTGAATAGGCTGGTAAAAGAATACCCGAGTTCAAGACATATAGATGAAGCGCAATTTAGGCGTGCAGAATATTTCTTTACGCGTAAAAAATATTTAGATTCGGAAGAGGCCTATCAAGCGGTTATAGAGTTCGGAATAAGTTCGGCATTTTATGATTTGGCGTTATATAAACAGGGTTGGGCCTTTTTTAAACAAGATTTATATGAAGAGGCTTTAAATGATTTTATAAGTTTGCTGGATTATAAAATTTCAATTGGATATGACTTCGAACAACTTACAGATAAAATTGAACGCAAGCGTATAGATGATACCTATCGAGTGATAAGTTTAAGTTTTTCATATTTGGGTGGGCCACAGGAAATTATAAAATATTTTGAAAAAAATGGCGCTCGTCAATATGAAGCGAGCATTTATAGTCATCTTGGAGAATACTATTTATCGAAGCGTCGCTATGCTGATGCGGCGGCATCTTATAATGCTTATGTAGAGCGCAATCCATTAAATAAAGTATCACCACATTTTCATATTAGAGTCATAGAAATTTATCTTAAGGGTGGCTTTCCAAAACTGGTTATCGATTCCAAAAAGAACTTTGCAACAACTTATGGTTTGAGAGCTAATTATTGGACGTTTTTTGATATCGGCACCTACCCAGAAGTTATTGTATTTTTGAAGTCTAATTTAACAGATTTGGCAAACCATTATCATGCGCTCTATCAAAACAGGCGATTAAGAAAATTTAAAAAAGAAAATTTTAATGAGGCGATTCATTGGTATCGTGAATATTTGGATTCGTTTCCTGAAGATTTACAAACGCCAGAAATTAATTTTCAGTTAGCAGAATTGTTGCTTGAAAATAAAAACTTTAGAGACGCGGCATTAGAATATGAGCGCACATCTTATAACTATGAAAGACATAAGAAATCATCGGAAGCTGGATATGCGGCAGTGTTCTCCTATCGTGAATATTTAAAAACCGTAGATCAGTCACAGAGAAATGCAATTAAGTATGAAATTATTCGTAGCTCCTTGAAGTTTGGTGAAACCTATCCTAATCATAAAAAGGCACCGGTGGTATTGGTTGCCGCTACGGATGATTTATTTGCGATCAGAGATTTCACAATGGCGATTAAAGTTGCCCGTGGCGTGATTGAAAAATATCCGAATATCGAACCCAAGTATATTCGCTCGTCCTGGTTGATTGTCGCGCACTCAACATTTGAATTGACATCATATGCTGAAGCCGAATTGGCCTATGGAAAAGTGTTAAAGATGACAGAAAAAAACCATAAAGAAATAGCTGAGTTAGTAGAAAATTTAGCCGCTTCAATATATAAACAGGGTGAGCAGGCAAGAAAGTTACAAAATCATCGAGCGGCAGCTGATCATTTTTTACGGGTAGGAGTTGCTGCGCCCAACTCTAAAATTAGACCGACTGCAGATTATGATGCAGCAGCGGCTCTCATTAGTTTGAAAGACTGGGTAAATGCTGCGCAAGTTTTAGAAGATTTTAGAAGACATTATCCAAAGAGTAAATTGCTAACTGAAGTGACGAAAAAGCTCGCCATTGTGTACAAGGAAGATGGTAAATTACTGCTGGCAGCAGCTGAATTTGAGCGAGTTGAAAAAGAAACTAAGGATGATGGTTTACGACGGGAGGCTTTAAATCAAGCAGCTGAGCTTTATGAAAAAGCCGGTAAGCGCGATAAAGCGTTGAATGTTTATGTGCGTTATGTTCAGTATTTTCCAAAGCCGGTTGAAAACGCATTAGAAGTAAGAAATAAAATTGCCAATATATATAAATTAAATAAGAGTAAAAAATTATATGTTAAACAGTTGCAATGGATTGTTGCAATTGATTTAAGAGCGGGTAAAGAGCGTACGGATAGAACGAAATTTTTGGCTGCTAATGCTTCTCTGATTTTGGCGAAACCAGCTATAAAACGATTTAAGTCGGTGAAGTTGGTTAAACCCTTTAAGAAAAATTTAAATAAAAAGAAAAAGCGCATGAAGTCGGCAATCAATGCGTTAACGCGTTTAGTTGATTATGAGGTTGGTATTATTACCGCGGCTGCAACTTACGAAATAGCGGAAATATATTTTCATTTTAGTCGAGCCTTAATGCATTCTGAGCGCCCAGACAATTTAACTGAATTACAGTTAGAGCAATATGAATTGGTGCTTGAAGAGCAGGTGTACCCGTTTGAAGAAAAATCAATAAATGTACATGAAAAGAATATGGAGTTGCTTGATTTAGGAATCTACAATAAATGGATTGATAAAAGTATCGAAAAGTTAGCTGTGTTGTTACCGGCACGATATGCTAAACCAGAAGAGGCGGTGAATTATGTTGAAACAATTCTGCCGGTTATTGAAAAAGTCGTGCCAGAAAAATTATCTGTGCCAAAGAGCGGCTTTCCAGATAAAAGCTCAGAAGAGAATATTGAAGAGTCATCAAATGATCAGTCAAGTGAAGTAGATAAAATGACACAAGAAAATAGTCATGTGATGGTGGTGTTGTTTGATTTAAGGCGAGTGGCTTAAATGAAAATAATTAACCTATTTGTAGCGGTGTTAATTGCTGGCAGTTTAACCTCATGTGTAATGGAGCCAGCTAAGCAAGATGATCTGAAAGGGTTGAAAAAAAATATCAGAGTTGATGTCGATTCTGATGTCGAAGAAAATTTTAATTTAGCACTCTTGCATCTTAAAAAAGAAGAATATGATGATGCTATTGTGCTATTAAAAAAAGTTATTGCCGAGGAAAAAAGAGTACCAGCTCCCTTTATTAACTTAGGTATGGCGTATAATAAAAAAGGTGAATTAGAAAAAGCCGAGCAGAATTTGTTGGCGGCAGTAAATATTGAGTTAACGCATCCTATTGCAAATAATCAACTTGGAATGTTATATAGAAAAGAAGGCCGTTTTAATGATGCTAAAAAAGCCTATACAAATGCGTTGACCGAGTACCCGGATAATTTGCCCGTAATAAAAAATCTGGGCATACTTTGTGAATTGTATATGCGGGATTTGGTTTGTGCGCTTGAACAATATGAGCACTATCTGAATTTGAAGCCTGATGATGAAACAATGAAAATTTGGGTGGCCGATTTAAGTCGCCGGATTAAATAGGTTGTGATTATGATGAGATATATAAATAATATATTGTTAATGTTTTTCTTGATTGCATTTTCAACTGTGATATGTGCTGAAGATAAAGTGGAAAAAAATAAAAAACAAAAAAAAGATAATCAGGTTAAAGAATTATCGGGTATTTCAATTATTGGTAATAAAGAAGCACCTAAGTCGCTTTACATTGTGCCGTGGAAAAATTCTGAAGTAGGTGTTAGATCAAGTTTAACATCGGGTTTATTAGATGAGTCAATGCGTCCAATAGATAAAGAGGTGTTTATTCGTGAGCTTGATTTTTATGAATTGAGTCATTAAAAAGTATTTTAAAGTAATGATTAAATATTAGCTGAGAATTTGAATATATAATAAGTACTTCTATTGCTGGAATAGTCGTTATAATATATTTAATACTGTGTTGTTTTTATTAAATGTTATCGTCAGATTTTATGACAAACATTTACTAAATGCAGTGCTAAACTCTATACAATTCAATATGCTTTTTATGGGCATATAAACAAAGAGGACAACATAATGGAATTCATCGAAACACTGGTGCGTTTTTTTCAAACCGGTGGTGCATTTATGTACCCTATTTTGATTGTATTCGCAGTAGGCCTGGCAATCGCCATAGAACGATTTGTTAAGCTGGGTAATGTGCGTCGCGCAAACAGAAAGGTGTGGGATGAAGTTCACCCTTTAATGGAAGAGGGTGACTTTGATAAGGCGCGTGAATTAATTGCTGAAGATACTTCCACTATCGCAAGGCTTTTAAATATGGGGCTGGCTCGTCAGGGTTCGGTTCGGCGTCGTGATGATATTGAAATTGCAATGGAAGAAAGCATGATGGAAATTATTCCGCAGCTTGAAAAACGCACACCTTATGTTGCTTTATTTTCAAATATATCAACCTTGCTCGGATTGTTGGGCACAATTATGGGATTGATCGAAGCGTTTACGGCCGTTGCAAATGCCAATCCGGCAGAAAAGGCTGATTTATTATCTGCGAGTATTTCGGTCGCAATGAACACAACAGCATTTGGTTTGATGGCAGGTATACCGCTATTAATTTTGCATGCATTGCTCACCGATAAAACCGGTCAAATTGTTGATAGCCTTGAAATGGTTTCAGTTAAAACGCTCAACATAATTTCTGAATTTGCTAAACGTCAAGCTGCACTGGCTGCAAAATAATGGCTAGGAAAAGGCGTTATCGCCGCACAGATAAAGATATTCCAGAAATGGATATCACCACCTTTTTAAATTTAATGGTGGTGTTAGTTCCGTTTTTGTTAATTACGGCTGTGTTTTCGCGTGTGACTATTCTTGAATTAAATTTGCCGACTTCAAGTGGTGTTAAAGCGCCAACAAAAATTAAACTTAATATTGAAGTTATTGTGCGGGAAAATGGTTTGGAAATTGGTAATGGTCGTCGAGTGGTTGCACGCTTTCCTAAGGTTGAAAATAAATATGATTTCGTCAGTCTTTCAAAACATTTGTTAGAAATAAAAAGAAATTATCCGGATAAAACCGATGCAACAGTTTTAATGGAACCGGATATTGAATATGAGTTACTGGTTCATGTTATGGATGCGGTGCGTATTGCGGAAGTATCACAAAGTACAGAAGGTGTTTTTGATAAGGTTGCACTTTTTCCAGATATTTCAATTGGAGATGCGCCATGAAGCAAAATTCTCGTCGTATGAATCGTATGGCGCGTTCCAAGAAAAAACCTCCGGGTTTAAATCTGGTTTCTTTGATGGATGTGTTTACGATTTTAGTTTTTTTTCTACTGGTAAATTCATCTTCAACAGAAGTACTTGAGCCTCCTAAAACATTAACCCTGCCTGATTCTATTGTTGAGAAAAAACCCCGTGAAACGGTGGTAGTGCTGGTAACCAGTGAGTCCATTTTGGTTATGGGTGAAGCGGTGATTTCAACAGCTGATGCATTGACAGTTAAAAAACCGGTAATAGAAGCAATACAAGCTCGTTTGATTTTGCAGCGTGAAAACGTAATTGGTGTGAGTACAAAAACAGTTGCAGAAGGCAATGAGGTAACGGTGCTTGCGGATAGAACGATTCCGTTTAAATTATTGAAAAAAGTTATGTCGAGTTGTACCGCAGCGGGTTATGGAAAAATTTCCCTGGCCGTTATACAAAAAGCCTCACAAACAGACTCATAAGGTTTAATTACGTTGGTGGATCAAGAAGTCTCACAGGAACAGGAAAAAATCAATCTTAAGATTGATGTTGCCCAGCATCGTATTGCCGACCTGGAAAACCAACTGCGCCTGGTTGATATTGAGCTTGAAGAATTATTTCAGGATCGCCAGCAATATATTTTGCTCAGCGAGATTAGTGATCGGCTCGATAAATTAAATAAATTAGGTGGCACCAGTTTGTTTTGGGGCGAGGGTTTTGATGAAAATGAAACGCTAGCGCATTATCATCAGGTGCATAATTTAGTTATTAATTACGATGAAAAAGTAAAAGAAGTTCAAAAGCGTCGTGAGTTGATCAAAGAAGATATCCAAAGTGTTATCGCGCAAGTTAATATTCTGCATGAAGAAATTCTGGTTGTGCATGAGCGTGCAGAAGAGCGTAAACATGAGTTTGTCATTGAACGTGAAATGACGGTTCACCCGTATCGTCCAATGGTTATGCCATGGACGGTTGAGGGAGAAGATGAAAAACGCTTTCGGCGTATTTTATTAATTTCTTTATTCATTACGCTGGTGATGGGATATTTAGTTCCGCTGTGGGAATTGCCGGTGCAAACGCGTGATCAATTAACGGAAGTGCCCGAGCGTTTAGCTAAGCTGGTTATTAAAAAACAGCCGCCACCGCCACCGCTTAAAGTACAGCCCAAATTACAGAAAAAAGACGATAAGAAGCCACGCAAAGATACGCCTAAGCCGAAAACTAAAAAGGCAAAAAAAGCTCGTAAAGTGGCGGAAACCGCAGGCCTGTTGGCCTTTAAAGAAAACTTCTCTGAGCTGATGGATAACTCGGTAGACCAGAAATTAGGCTCACAGGCACGGCTTTCCAATAAAGGCCAGAAAGCCAGACAAGTTTCACGCTCATTAGTCACCGCTCAAGCTGAAGGTGCATCGGGCGGTATTAGCACTTCATCGTTAAGCCGCAATACCGGAGGTGCAGGTAAAAGCATTGGCGGGGTTGAATTCTCACGGGTTGAAAGCTCGATTGGCAGCGACTTCTTTGGGGAAGAACGCCCACTTAGTGATGGCCCTGGTCCATCGCGAACCGATGAAGAAATTCAAATTGTATTTGATCGTTACAAGGCTGCATTGTATCGTATTTATAATCGCGAGCTGCGAAAGAACCCCACGTTGCAGGGTAAGCTAGTGCTTAAGCTAACCATTGAAACGAACGGTAAGGTTTCTGCCTGTAGTTTGGAGTCTAGCGATATGGATTCAGCGGTGCTAGAAAAGAAAATTGTTGATCGGGTTAAAAAGTTTAACTTTGGTCCTAAAGAAGGTGTGCCGGCGATTACTATCCTTTATCCAATTGATTTCCTACCTGCGAATTAAATGCGTTTCTAATGGGAGATTTAAATTAGGAAGATGCCCAAATGCTTTGCCGAAGAATTCGGCGGTGATCATAATAAAGTCTGCGGCCTGTCGCAAAACACGGCTTTTCCTCACGATTTAGCTCAAAATGACCTAAGGCACTAAATAAAAACTGGTTTCCAAAACGTTATTGTACTAATATCCCTAAAAAACAATAACTTATAATGCATTTCTAAAACTATACATTAATACTTTATTTGAGCGGCTTTTCACAGACGCAGGGAGAACGAGGATGTACTATTATTGGGCTTAACTAATTGATAAAAGAGGAAAAACTAAATTTGGCAATGAACCAAAAAACATAAAAACTAACAACATGAAAGAAGAATAGATGTTTTTAGCAGGCATACAGCGAGTTATAAAATCTGTACTGATTACTAGCGTAATGACCAGTGCAGTTTTTTTATTGCCCGCAAAAAGTGCCTATGCGATTGCTTCAATATCATTAGGTCAAATATTCACTTCAGCCGATCCCGCCCGGGGCAATGCCTATATGGACTCGGGTGGTACCTGGAATGGTAATAATGAAATCATTACCAGCGGCGATAATTTTGTTTTTCAAGTCAGTAATGTTGCATCTAATGCCGATATAGCGGGCAACACAGCTTATAGCACATCAATTAATTTAACCGTCTCACAAGGCATCAAATTACCTGTCAGCCCCTTTGGTGTTGCGGTCAGTTCAACTCAATTAGGCAGCACAGCTTGTCCTAATTTAGGTTCGGTGAATGCAACTCAAAATCTTGGTCCGGGCACGGCTATTACCATTAACCTGCCCGCTAATACCCGTATCCGTCCACAATGCCGTTATGATTTTGCTTTTGATTTAAGCACCAATAACAACCCGCCCTATACACCTGCAGGTAATGCCAGTTTTAACTACACGGTTTCCTGGTTTAATCAAAATGGCACAGCCGCTACCCCGCAAAGTAATTCATTTGCGGTTGCAGTGAGAACCGGTGCGCTAACCTTAACTAAAACGGCTAATACTCCTATCGCGGTTGATGGCACGCCGGTAACCTATGATGTAGAAATTACCAATACCGGTAACGGCGGGTTATTTGCCAGTGATTTTACCGACACACCGGTTTCCAATTTTTTATTTGATCGACTGATTATTCAAACCCCGTCACCGTTTGCACCACCGCAACCAGCTGATTTTGATAACACCTTTGTGTTTGATTATTTAAACCCCGGCCAGTCGGTTACCATTCGAGTGGAGGGTGATGCCAATATCTCGCCGGATGATACCAGTTGTGACATTCAAAACTCAGGTGGCGTGGTAGAGCGTACCGGCATCAGTGCATCCGATGCCGACAGTGTGCCCTATGATAATACTAACCTGCTAACCATCGCCCACGATTTAACCAATAGTTTTTGTGAATTATGCGCGCAGGGAGAAGTGATCATTCGGGTTGCGAATGCCGGAGGCGTAACCTTAAATAATGTTACTGTTACCGAAAATTTAAGCACTAACTTAGCTTTGCCTACCGGCCTAACCTATGTGCCCAACTCGGTTACCTTCACTACCATTAGTGGTGTTGGTGCAATTGCGCCGTTTGAGCCAACACTCAGCGGCGCTAATAACAGCATACTCACCTGGAATTTAGGCACGTTAGATAGCCCGGCTGACGGCACACTATCGAACCCAATCGAAGTTGAAATTCGGTTTAATATTCAGCGTGCTGCCGGTTTAGATGAGGAGGGTTTGGCGGATCCCAATACGGTTGATCGCTCTATTGAAGCCCGTGCAACTTACGAATCGGTTTGTGGCAATAGTGTGGCTCCCATCAGCACCGGCATCGGCATTTTAAATTTACGCCAACCTTTGCCCACCACCACTAAACTCGGTTGGAACGTCGATGCGGGGCAAACAGAAGCTACCGCCGCCGCCTTTGCCTACGGCCATGAAGATGACAATATTATCTGGCGAGTCGAAGTGGCGAACGGGGGCTTAGCTGATTTACAAGACTTAATGGTCGAAGATACTATCGGTGGAAACTTTACCTTCACCGCGGTTTGTCAAACCGCAGGTGATGCCACTAATGCAGCTAATGGCACTATCGGCGGCACTTGTGTTGCACGTGGCCCCGGCCTATCCGCCGCGCCGCCATTTTTACCACTACCCAATCCCGGTATTGATGCCGCACAGGGTGGCTCGGGATTTGTGTATTACGTTGGTACCATTTTAGGGGCCTGTAGCAATGCCATCAACAACACCAATATCGAATGGGGTTGTGATATTGACGGCACTGATGGCGGCATCGACTCCACTAACAGCTCAATACTGTTGGCTAACACATTGGGCTCGGCAGGCTTAAGCACCGATGTTAGCGGCGCGGGTTTAGCCGGTTCGGGTATTACAAATGACTTAATAGTGGAGGTTGCGGTAACCGGCACCAATACCGCACAGCCTGCGGGGAGTCGTGGTCGGGTTACCATCACTATCACCAACGATACCGGCGGCAGTCTAACCAATTTAACTTTGACTGATATTTTGCCGGTTGAATATGTCGTAGACCCTTCTATTCCGAATGTGGTGGATACCACCGACACCAATGCCGCTTTTAGCATCACCATGATACCCGCGAATGGCGTAGCAAATTATGATGGCATGATTGATCGTATTACCTGGACTAATCCAACCAATATTCTCGACCCCATCGTAGACCCGCTAAATAACAGCGCGCCACAATTCACCCTCGATAGCACTACCACTGGTAATGCGGCCGACGCTTTCCCCGAAGATTTACTGCGCCACGGCGACCAGTTAATTATCACCTTTGATATTGTGTTAATAGACTCATCGCGTTATGACTTAGTGGCGGATTTAGATATTCGTGAAGAAACCTCCCCCGCAACCGACCCGGATAATACTTTCACTCTCACCAATCAGTTAACCGTTAATTATGAAGAAGCCTGTGTCACGCCCGACCCCGATTCAGTGGTGGTTAATCAAAATAATATTGTGGCCAATCCGGAAGATATCGATGTCGATATCGTTGGCACCAACCTCAGTTTTATTATCAATACTAATCCTGATATTTTGTTACCGCTCACCGTGCGCGTCACTAATAACGGCGGACATGAAGCTGATAACTATTTTCTAGTCGTTACCTTTGGTGCCGCGATGGAAGTGGACAGTTTTCCGGCGGGAGTATGCACTGATATTTCGGGTACCTTGCCCGCCTTGCCAAGGCCTTATTGGGATGATCCCTCACCGATTCCCGTAAGCGATAGCCCCACCGTATTTCAGTGTGACAGTGGGGTGCTTCAACCCGGGTTTATTGATTTAGACTTTACCGTTAGCCGCCCCGACCCCGCATCGGCCATTGATGATTTAACCTTTCGCGTTGACGTGGTGGGTGAAATTCAACTGTCCGATGGCACGCCATTAATCTTCCCTGCGGTTGCCACAACTCCCGGCACGCAAATTGATAATGTTGCCAATAATTACAGCTTAGACGCGATTCGTGCGCGGGTGATTGGCTTTGGTTTGGTTAAAAATTTAGTGGGCGATTGCACCGAGCAGTTGTCTTTCCCCGCCCGCACCGCTAACTCGGTGTTTATTGGTGAAGATTGCGAATTTAATATTTTGTCTGGCGGCTGGTTCGGGTTCGATACCCCGGGCTTCGGTATTATTGCGGTGCACACGATCAGTGTCGACGATGAAATTCCCACTGCAGCGACACCGGTTAATCCGAGTGCGCAGGGCTTTATTAGTCAAACCGATGGTGTTGCCAGTGACCCTGAAATTTTAAATTCCGGCATAGTATTTACCCCCGGCGGCATTAGTCAGTTAGATCAGGGCACCGTTACCTGGACATTTAATGTGCCTAATGGCGGTGTTGCGCCGAACGATAACAAGTTGTATGTAAGGGATAAGTTTTTTGACAGCAATATTACCACCCGTATTTTAAATGAACCGCTGGATTTAATTGCTACGGCGCCTAATCAGCACAATCAACTCAGCCGTAATATTTTAAATACCACGTTTAGCGCAGATTTTGTTGATAGCTCGGGTACCCCGGGGGTGTTTGTATTTGATCAAAACACTACCGGTTACCCGACAGAAGATTTACGTCGTTATGATTTAACCATCACTGAGCCAAATTTAATTATTACCAAAGACGTGTGTAATGAAACCCTGGCGGGTGGCACTGGCATGTGTACCCCGGGGGATTTCTTCGATATTGTTGACACCGGCGACACCGAAGACTTTTATGTTTATCGCATCACCATTACCAATCCCGCTACTGCCCCCGGTGCTACGCGAGCGCCGGCGTATAATGTTGTAATTTCTGATTTACTGGATGCCAGTGATTTAATGCAGGTGTGGCCAATTACGCCAGTGGCGAATCCGCTGCGTGATCCGTTTGATAATGATGGTTTGGATAATGATGGAGATGGCGCGGTAGATGAGGGTGATGAAGCTGAAATACTAACCGACAATCTGGTGAATATTCCAGCTAATATTCTACCCGCACAAATTAAATTTTCTTACACCACCTCCACGGCACTTGAGCAGATAGATGAGGGCGAAACGGTTGAATTATATTACCGGGTTAACCCGGATGATTTTATCGCGCCGTTGCAAACCTTAACTAATACTCTTGATGTGCGCTTTGATACTTTAGAAGGTTTGGCCGGTAGCCAAAATGCAACTCAGTATCCGATTGATCCAAATGACTTTCCTGCGGTTTATCCGGCCAGCTCGGTGGGTATCCCCGCAGGTTCGGCAGGTAGTGCGCGGGTTTATACTGTCAGCGGTGAAACCGCCCGGGTGCAAGTTTTACCGCTGGCAGTAGAGCGAAAAATAATTGTACAAACCTCATTGATTCCCGGGGCAGGGCCGCTACCACCCGGGGTGGAGCTTGATCCTCCAACCAGCATTACTGTAAATGCGGTGGTAGGCGAAGAGGTTGAATACAATTTACGCACGCTCATTCCAGTGGCCAACTTACGCGAATTTGCAGTGCGTGATGAGCTGCCGCCCGGCGTTAGCTGTGTGGAAGCGCCGACGGTTAATTTAAACGCGCCGCCCTATGACGTGGCGGGCTTCTCACCCGGTGGCACTTTCAGCGTCGCTAATGGCGGCATTACCTGTAACGATAATATTGTTGAGTGGAATTTTGGCGATCAGGAGTTAACCGCAGCACTGGGCAATAGCCGCTTTGAATTTGAAGTGGGCTTTATTGGTCGTGTGCAAAATGTTCCCACCACTTTAATCCGGCCATTTAATCCGAATGTGAATAACTGTATTTTACGCAATGGTGGCGCGGCGGCAAGCTGGGGCGCTGTTCCCCCAACCACGGCTTGCGATGTTAGTACTTTTGTTAGAACCAGCTACCGCAATGACCCGACTCAGGGCGGTGTTTTAATCGAGCATTTATTCGACCCCATCCAGGTAATGGTGCGCGAACCGCAATTGGAAATTGTTAAAACCTTTGTCGAAGTTGCCTCCGGCAATCCCGGCGTTGATGAAACGGACGGCGACGCCAAAGATGTGTTTGAAGTGCGTATTGATATTACCAATGTTGGTGATGCCACCGCCTATAACCCGCAAATTTTAGATAATTTGCAACTCACCAAATACACCTATTTAGCTAATGTCGGCTCAGATGTGCCCGCTAATATACCGGTAGATGATGGTATTACCTTGCCATTACCCGGCACTAACCAACCGGTATTTAGCTGGGGCCCTGGCTTTAGTATCGCCGCTGGTAATACTATCAGCTTCACTTATAGAGTAGAGGCCAATGATGATGTCGAGCCGTTAGAAATTGTAGAAAATACCAGCGAAGCCAAATGGACCAGCCTACAAAATAATGCGGTGTCATTAAACAGCAGCGGTGCAATTGGTGCAGATGGTGATGTGCTGGGCATGCGTAATGGTTATTTTGTTAGCACCGAAGCGGTGCCCGCTAATCCACCTAATGATTATATTTTTGCGAATTTAGACTCAATAGAAATACCGGGTTTAGTGGTGACCAAAACCGATTTAGATGCGGCTACAACAACGGCAACTATCGGTGCACAAAAACGTTTTCAAATTGATATAGATTTACCCGAAGGCTTAACTAATAACGTTTTAATTAATGATAATTTAGCCTTTGGCGATGTGGCACCCGCACCGATTCAAACTTACATTTTAGAAAATGCTACACCGTTTTTAGTGCAATATGAATTTTTTGGTATTCGTACAATTAACGGCGTTGCACCAACCCCCGCAAACGCGGAAAGTATTTTTAATGCGGTACCGGTAAATGGCACCGCCAATAATGCGATTTGGGATATTGGTTTGGTACAAACCGAAACCGAAGACGACAAGTTAGTTGTCGGCACGATTAATCCGCGCATTCGCATTACTTACTACGCGCTAGTGAACAATGATCTGGCCACCAATAATTTAGACCTGCTGCAAAATGAAGCCACCCTGCAATACACCAGCGGTTTAGTGCCCCCCACTACCGAAATTGAAACCGATAATACCGATGCAATTACAGTAATCGAGCCGGACTTAACGGCCACTAAAGTCGCCGATAATTTCAGCTTCCCGGGGGTTAATCCCGATGCGGGTGATGAGCTTATTTACACGGTTACGATTGATCATTCGGGTATTTCATCATCCCCCGCCTATGATTTAAATATTGTTGATGTGCTGCCGTCAAATGTGAGTTATGTTCCCGGCTCCGCCGTGTTATTAATTAATGGCACACCACTTGGCACACAAGAGCCAACAATAAATGCCCAACAATTAATTTGGGGGCGCGATAATGCGAATGATGAATTGCTCGACATTCCACTTGGTCAAACACTGCTATTAACCTATCGCGTGTTAGTACTGGAGTCAGTGCAACCCCTGGAAGAAATTACCAATAGTGTGGTGCTAGACTGGACATCTCTTGACGGTTCATCCGCTATTATTGATGCGCGTGAAAGGTTTGGCATTGGCGGTGTTGATTGTAGCTTAAGCGTTGCGCCCAATGATTATTGTTATGGCCCGGTCACCACAACTTTAAATGTGGTTGACGATAATACGGTAGTGAAAACCAAGTCGAATGATTCATTTAATCTTGCCCCTGTCGGTACCGATTTACGCATTGGCGATATTGTTGAATACACCCTGACCTTAAGCTTGCAAGACGGTACTACTCGTGGCCTAACATTGGTCGATACCTTGCCCAATGGTTTGCGATTTGTGGGCGTCACCTCGGTAAACGGGCAGGGCAGCGCACCGTATAATTCTGCGAATGGTTTCATTCACGACCCGATTGCAGCACCGGTGATTAGCGGGCCGAATAATAAAATTATCACCTGGACGATTGGCTCGGCAGCAACCGGCATTATCAATACGCCTAACGATGGCTTCGATGATTTTGTGATTGTGTACACCGCCGTGGTGACCAGAGATGAATTTATTAAACCACAAATTGCAACCCTGCCCGCCAACAATACGGTGGTGATGGATTATATTGATGTGAATGGCAACCCGCCGGTTACGCTGCCGTTATCGCGCTTAACCAGTACGGTGATGTTGAATGTGCAGCAGCCGATTATTTTTACCGCAAATTTAACCAAGGTCAGACGTAACGGCGTCTCCATGTCTGGTCAACCGGTAGTGCCGAATGAGGTTATGGATTTTCGTTTAGAAGCTTGTAATGTTGGAACGGCTCCCGCTTATAATTTGATTTTAGAGGATGTGTTGCCGCAATATTTCCCTGATCCCGATCCTAATGTGGCTTCGCCATTATTAGATTTAGCAACGTTGACGCCTCCTATCGTTAGAATAAATGGTACGATTGTAAATGATGGAGCGGAGTACGTTTATACACCGCCACCGGTTTCTCTCACCAATCCCACTGAAATTTTACGCATTAGTTTTACCGATACCGGGCCTTTACCTGCGGGCCAATGTACCACGATTGAGTTTGATATTGCAGTGCATAACCTGATAAAGGATCAGCTAAATTGGAATAATATTTTCCAACTTGTTGAGTATTATTCACTACCCGCCATCGATTTGAATGCGGATGTTACTGAGCGTCAGATTTATGATGCGCAAGGTCCAATTCTGTACAACATGAATACCGTTGTACCCATCATTAATCCCGATAAAGATTTACTGTCACCGGTTGGCCCCGATTACGAGGCCACCATTGGCGAGGCGATAACTTATCAGATAAGAGTGCCGGGTGACCCGGGTGTTGATGGCCCGATGCAGGTCAATATGTTTAATGTTTCTATTGTCGATCAGTTGTCGGTGAATACCACTTTGATGAACCCGTTGGTTGATGTGGTATTAGATCCATTGAGCCAATACACGGGTGGCTTTACGGTGTCGGTTGATGCCGCAAATCTGATGACGATTGATGTTCCGCTGATTCCATTTGATGGCTCATTAGCGGTGCCCGGTACGCAGCAGGCCATCTTTAATGTAACCGTTAGAGTAAATAACGATGCCAATACCAGCTCAACTATTGTTCCAGTTACCGCTCCATTTGGTAACAGCGTTAACTTCTCATTTGGTGGGTTGACTACGGGTATCGGCACAACTGCCAATGATGTCAACATCGTCGAACCTCAACTCACTCTCGGCCCTAAAACGGTTATGAATTTAACCCAGGCAGCAGCCAATACCAATGCGGGTGATGTTCTGCAATATACCCTGGTGATTAATTCACAAGCCGGTACTCCTTATTCTGATGCCTTCGATGTGAATATTATCGACACGCTTTCTGCCAGTTTAGAATTTTGTAATGCCTCGGATGGTGGTGGATGTTTAGATCCCACTATTTCCAATGGCAGCGCAATTGGTGTTGTACCTACTGTAATCAGCGGCGATGGCAGCCTTGCCAGCCCGCATGTTTTAAACTGGAATTCGCTCAATGGCAGTCCCACCGATATCGATATTGCAGAAGGCGATACGGTTACCATAACTTACACCGTGCGGGTGATGGACAATGTGCTGGCGAATCAGGACTTATTAAACACCGCCAATATCAGTTGGACCAGTTTAGACGGCGTAGTGGTCGGCGAACGTGATGGACTCGTGGCTAACACCCCCGCCACTCATCTTTATGTCAGCGGTCCGCAGGTTAGCCCAATATTAACCGTGGCGGACGTAAATGATTTAACCAAGCTACTTGATAGCAGTACCAGCACGGTTATTCTTAACGTAACCGATCATGTACGCGTTGGCGATATCGTCGATTACCGATTAGTGATCGCCATGCAAGAAGGCACCACCGCCAACACCGTGTTCACCGATACGTTGGCACAGGGTTTACAGTACGAAGGCATTGTTAGCATTAACGGTAATGATACGGGTAATTTTGCGCCACTGCCGCCGTTTAGTCACATGCCTTATACACAAGCCGTTACCGCAGTGGTTGGTAACCCCCGTGATGGTCCGTCGGTGGTGACCTGGAGCATGGGGGATATTGTTAATGCCGGTGATAATATTACCACCAATGATAACTTCGAGATTGTGTATCGCACCCGTGTAATCGATTTAGTTAACGGTCGCTCGTTAACGTTACCGCCAAGTAATATCCCGCTACAAAATAATATTGCCATGGCCTACGACACGGCGACAGGGCCGGGCAGCGATCCAGGCAATATTATTAATATTCAGTTGGACCAGCCCAATTTAAGCATTGCTAAGAGCTTACCCACGGGGGCTAACCTGGTTATCGAAGCCGATGAAATTGTTACTTTCTATTTAGACATCACCAACACCGGTGAATCGGCGGCCTACGATTTATTCCTGCAGGATACGCTGCCGGTTGGTTTCAGAATGGGCACCAACCCGATAGTGATTACCGCGATGGATTTAGGTGGCGTTGCAATTCCCCCGGCGCAATGGCCAACCCAAACTTACGACCCGCTTACCGGCATAATCACCTGGGACTTCGACACCGGCGTTGCTAATGAACTTACCATCCCCGCCACCAATGTTGCGCCGGTCGGTGATAAAACCCTGCGTTTAACTTACACCGTGCAGGCCGACAATAATATTTCTGCGGGCCTCAGCATTAACAACCTTGCGCAGGTGGTGCGTTATCACTCATTTGATAATCAGGGAATTCCCACGCCGGTTACCCCCGCACCGAGTATTGTGCCAGCGGTGATACCGGTGCGCGAAATTTATGGGCCGAGTAATGTTAGCAGTGTTGCTTTAACCACCATGGGGCCGGGTGCGCTCGATAAAGTGAATCCGGTTTTACCACCTGAGTCGCCACTGGGTGTTTCTATTGGTCAGCCCTATGATTACAGCATAATGGTGCCGGCAGTGGCGCTTAACTCCTCGTTATATGACATTCGTATTCTGGATAATTTAAATGCCATTATCGGCACCGATTTAATATACGTTGATGTGCAGCCGCTGAGCCCCGGCTTTGTGCCGGTAAACACCGGCACCCCGTTTGAAATTGTGATTGAAGATATCACTAATGGTATCGATACTGCGCCGACTCAAACTGCGCAAGTGGCGCTAACGGTGATGTTACGTAACACGCCGAATAATATCAGCGGCAATACGTTTAGTAACACCGCCGATTACACTTTTAATAGTGTAAATGGCAATGTGGCTAGTCAGGGCGATGGTATGCCTGACACCACCAATACGCTGATGATTGTTGAGCCACTTTTAACTATCACCAAAATGGGCCCGCCAGCGCCAAGCATTGTGTTATTTGATACGCCGATTCCTTATTCGGTCACCGTTGAAAACATCGGCAATGGTCCGGCCTATGACACCACTCTTGTGGATGTGCTGCCATTGACGCCGGATAACGCCCCACTCACCGGTGGCACCTGTAACCGTGCGCCAGAAAATGTTACGGCGATGATTTTAAAAGATGATAACACGCCAGTGGCAACTCTCGTGTTAGATACCGATTTTGTAGTGGTGCACAGCCCCGCACCCGCGTGTACTTTAAGCATTACCACGACTTCATTACTTGCGGCGATTCAATATGATGAAAAATTGGTAGTGACTTACGATACCTATTTAGACATCGACAGCCAAAACAACGCGCTGCTCACCAATAATGTGAGTGTGGCGCAATACTTCAGTCAAGATACACCGGCGGGAGTTGTAGTGGGTGAAATTCGCCAGTATTTAAATGACCCGAATAACCCGAACGATGATAGTGCTTACACCGTGTTGGTGAATGCGCCGGATTTATTAATTACCAAAATTCCCGATAATGTCACTACCGGTGGTTCGGGTGCGATTGCTGATCCGGGTGATGTTTTACGCTACACCATTAATATTGAAAACAGGGGGCCGGTGGCGACCGGCGTGTTTAGCCTGTCTGATCAGCCCGATCGTTTAAACCTTGCACCAGGTTACTTTGATTTCGCAACGGTGGCGAATGTGGTCGTACCCGCAGGTGCTGCGTTTACTTTGGATGCGGTCACCGGCACGATTAATGTCACCGGTTTAAGTTTGGATGCGGCAGTCGGGGCGGTTTATGATTCGCTCATTATACAATTTGATATTCAGCTGATACCGGTTATTAACAGCGGCACCACCGTATTAAATCAGGGCGAAGCGGATGTAGTGGGCTTTAGTTTGCAGCCCACCGATGACCCGGCGATTGGTGGGGCGGCTGACCCAACCGAAACCTTAATTGATGCGGCACCGGTATTTCAGGTGTTGAAAACCGCTGAGGATTTAACCGATGATCCGGCAATATTACGCCAGGGCGACACCCTGCGTTATACCTTACAGGTGAAAAATATTGGTTTGGAAAATGTTAACGGCGCTTACCTGCGGGATTTAGTCCCGGCTAATACGAGCTATGTTGCTAACAGCACTACCTTAAATGGCATCGCAGTGGCAGATATTGTGGCGGACATATCACCGCTGGAAAGCGAAATGCTAATTAATGCACCGGAAGATGTAACCCCCGGTGCGATGCGCGCCGATGCTGACCCCAATGTGCTCACCAATGTGGCCACCATTACTTTTGATGTGGTGGTGGATTTAGACGTGGTGGACGGCACGGTGGTTTCGAATCAGGGTTATGTGGGTGGCACCGGTTCCGGCAGTGGTTCGTTTGCAGAGCAGGCCTCGGATAACCCGAATACCACGTTAGTTAACGATCCGACCATTAATGTGGTGGGTAATCTGCCGGCAATTGATGCACAGAAAACCGTTGTGCTATTTACGGATGTGGCGGCAAACGAGGTTGTCGATACGGGCGACACATTAGAATATACGATTGTGGTGGCCAATGGTGGTGCCGTGGCGGCCAATCAAACGACCTTTATTGATGCGATTCCAACGAACAGCGCGTACGTGCCAAATTCATTTAGTTTAAATGGTATTGGTATTCCCGATGCAGAACTGCTGTCAACCTCACCACTTACCGCACGTATTAATTCTGATGATTTAGGCCTGCCGGATCAGGCCGCTAATGATGGACAAATCAGTGCAGGCAATGAAGCTACCATTCGTTTCCGAGTGGTCGCAACGGGCCCGCCGACCAGCATTATTTCTAATCAGGGCATGATAACCAGCGCCGAACTGCCAGAGCAATTAACCGACTCTGACGGTAACTCAATTAACGGTACCCAGCCTACCGACACGGTAATTGGCGCCAACAGTGAATTGCAAATTACCAAAGAAGTGTATGTGGTGGGCGGCGGCGTGGCGCTGGCCGGTGGCGAACTGGAATATATTTTAACGGTGAGCAACACCGGTTTGCTTGACGCGACTAATGTTATGTTGGTGGATGTGATACCGCCGAATGTGGTGTACACCTTGGGCTCTACTAAGCTCGATGGCTCCACTGCATTTATTGGCAGCGGCGTGGCCGAGCCGGGTGTTAATCTGACGGTAAATTATCAACTCGCTAAAGGCGCATTAGAAGCGGGTGAGAAATTTACCGTGAGTTATCGAGTGATAACCGATAGTGCATTAATTGCGGGTACTGAAGTATTAAATACCGCCACCGTTACCTGGACACAACAGCCCGATCCAATTACGGATAATGCGATGATTGAAATTGGCGGAGCACCGGGTGTTGGCGTCGTCGGCGGTAATATCTGGCACGATATTATTCGTAGCCCCGCAGGTGAATTTACCGGCGGTAGCGACATTAATTTAGAAGGCTGGAGCGTGCAGTTATATTTGAATAATCCAGCTCGCTCGTTATTCGCCACTACCCTCAGCGATGAAAATGGCCGTTATCAGTTTAAGGGTGTGCCCCCAAGCACTACCGGTGGTGAATATGAATTGCGTATTGTGCCACCGGGCGGCAGTGATACCAGCGCCTCGATGGGACCCTCGTTTACTGATGTTTTACACGGTAGCGATTCGGGCATTGTGGGTGAAATGGGCATGACAAATATTTCACTTAGCCCGGGTTCGAATATTGCCAATCAAAATATACCGGTGATTCCAACGGGCGTGATTTACGATTCAGTGCTTAGAACGCCGATAGCAGGAGCTACCCTGAGATTGTTACAAGCCAACGGTAATCCTGCACCAGTTAATTGTTTACCTGCGAATTCGAATCAAGCCACTCAAACCAGTTTGACAAATGGTTTTTATCGCTTTGATATTCAAGCGGCCAGCTGTGGCGTTAGTGATTTTGTGATTGAAGTGAATGGTGTGCCAAATGGTTATTTTGCCGGGGCTTCGCAGATTATACCGGCGGGTAAAGCCGGCGTGGTGGATTTGAATGTGCCCGTGTGTAGCGACTCCAGCAATGACACCATCATGGGTAATAACGATTGTGATATTCAATACACGGTTGTTCCACCCGATATTACTGTACCGGTGCGTACCGATTCCACCGCGCAGGGGGTGGCGGGTGAAACCCAGGGCACGAGTCATTTCTTAAATATGCGAGTGACTCAAAATGGCCAGGTGCCGTTTAATAATCACATTCCACTCGACCCGGAATTAACCAGTGCAATTTCGATTTCGAAAGTTTCATCAATGGTGAATGTGACCCGCAGCCAGTTAGTGCCTTATACGATTACGCTGTCAAATAATTTATCCGCACCGTTGTATGATTTAGACGTGGCGGATTATTTCCCCGCCGGCTTTAAATATGTTGCCGGCTCGGGGCGCATTCAATCTAATCAGGGCCCGTGGGTGAAAACCGAGCCAGTACTAGATGCCAATAACCCAAGTAATTTAACCCTAACCTGGGTGAATATCGGGCGCTTAAATTCTAATGAATCGTTCACCATTAAGTTACTACTGGTAGTGGGTTCCGGTGTCGGCGAAGGCGAATACGTTAACCGCGCACAGGTACTCAATAATCTTACCGGCGGTGCGGCTTCGGGGATGGCTTCGGCAACCGTGCGCGTAGTACCCGACCCAACTTTCGATTGTTCGGATGTGATCGGCAAAGTCTTCGACGATAAAAACTTAAACGCTTATCAGGATGAAGGCGAAGAGGGCATTGCCGGTGCGCGCGTATTCACCGCTAAAGGTTTAGAAATTACCGCCGATGCCCACGGCCGTTTTCACTTAACTTGTGCGGTTGTACCAAACCCGGATCGTGGCTCAAACTTTATTATGAAATTAGATGAGCGCAGCTTGCCAACGGGTTATCGAATGACTACTGAAAACCCACGGGTGGTGCGCGCCACCCGCGGTAAGATGATTAAGTTTAATTTTGGCGCAGCCATTCACCGCGTAGTGCGTTTGGATATGGCGGATCAGGTGTTCGAGCCGAATACCAGTGAGATGCGTCCGCAGTGGTTACCGCGTTTAGATATTTTAATGACCGAGTTGGCAAAAGATCCATCGTTGTTGCGCTTATCTTATTTGGCTGAAAACGAAACCGAATCGCAAGTTAATGAGCGCATGAATGCGGTGAAAGATGAAATAGAAAAACGCTGGGAAGATTTAGATTGCTGTTATCAGTTAACGATTGAAACTGAAGTGTTCTGGCGTAAAGGCGCGCCGGTAGATAGGGGAGAGTTTGATGATTAACTTTTCTCTTAAAAAACTAAAGTGTATTTTTTATGTTGTGGGAAAAAATATTTTTTCTGTAATAAAAAGAAAATATTTTAGTAAATATGCAGGTGTGAAATTAAATCAAAAAGCTTTGTCATTTCCGCATGCTTTTAACGCAAATTCAATGACTTTGGCTAATCTAAAAAACGCGAAGTTTGCGCAGCCATTAGGTTGTTATTTTTATGGGTCCAGCAATAATGTCGGGGTTTGGTTTAATAATAAATGCCCGGCATTACTGATAATTATCAGTGTTGTCTTTAACAATACAGCACAAGCCGAAACCAGCTGGCAGGAATACATGGAATTTAATCACAGCCCGGCAGGCGAAGTGCTGGAGATGCCGGTAACCTTGGAATCAAACGACATAGGTGAAAATACCGAAATGCATTTAGCGCCCGATGCGGTGTTTAATTTATGGATTCAAGATGAAACTTTTTTTCGGCCACGCGAAGAAGATCGAGTCGAAGTTAAAAAGATTTTAGAGAAAAGTGCTGAAACATTTAAGTTAGATAATGCGGTAAAAGATATTCCGTTTAGTTCGGGTCGAGAAGTTATCCCCGAGAAAAATATTAATGAATTAAAACAGCTCCTTGATAAAATGAAAAATCGCACCAATGTGCGGGTGCATTTTGTGGGGCACAGTGATAACGATCCACTGACCGGTGCATCTATTGCAAAATATGGTGACAATATTGGCCTATCAAAAGCCCGTGCCGAAACTACCGCAGAATTTTTCCAGCAGATTTTAGACTTGCCGCCAGAGTCAATTTCCTATGATGGTGTCGGTGCATCGCAACCCATTGTCAGTAATAACACCGCCATCGGCAAAGCTAAAAATCGTCGCGTCGAAGTGCAAGTTTGGTACGATAAAATTAAAGAATATGTGGTAGAAAAAAAAGTGGTGGTGCCGGCACCAAAACTACATCGTATAAAAGTGTGCCGTAAAGAAACCGTGTGTAAATTGCGCTATAAAAAAGGTACGGCAAAACGCGCACGTTTGCGTAACTTAATTCCACCATTGCGTTTAGCCGAAGGTGAGTCTGAAATTCCGGCGGGGTTTATTAATCAAATAAAAGAAGTGCTAACGAATTTACAGGGCAAACAAAATATTTTGGTGCGTTTTGTTGGGCACACCGATAACTTGCCGCTGAGTGATCGCCAGTTACGCATTTATGGTAAGCGTAGTGCGCTGTCAAAAGCGCGGGCACGACGGGTGTCATTAGCGGTTGCAGATGCGTTGGGATTACCGAATTCTGCAGTGGGTAGCACCGGCAAAGGTGAAACGCGGCCGGTTGCATCCAATGATACAGAAAAAGGTCGTTCCTTAAATCGGCGTATCGAAGTAGAGTTTTGGCATGACGATCGGTTTCAGGAGTTTTTAGCGCAGGCACAGGCCTGTCCTGAAAAAGCCGTGTCGGAGACCATTACCTTAAATTACGATCCGCCAAGCGGTGGTATTCAATCCATTCGTTTAGTTAAAGGTCAGGCGATTATTCCACCGGGCTTTAGTCAACGCCTGAAAAAATTAATGAATGAAATTTCTGATCGTTCTAATGTGCGCTTAAGTTTTATTGGTTACACCAGTAATGAAAGATTGTCGCGACGCACCGCGATGGTTTACGGCGATGATATCGGTTTGTCTACTGCCCGTGCAAAAAAAGTAATGCAAACCATTAAAGATGAATTGGGTTTGGGTGATGAGCAGGTTGAGTTTGAAGGTCGTGGTTTTGTGCATTCAAAAGATGTGGTGAATACCGGCTTTATTAATTTTGATAGCTCCCGCGTCGAAGTGCAAATTGTTTACGATGAGCTGGCAGTACTCGAAGAAGAGGAAGGGCTCGATATTACCCGCATTGAACAAGAAGCCGCAGCGCGTACACCTTATTCATTAAACTTAATGCGTATTTCGGTGGATGGCGAACCGATTCACGATCCGTATAAAAATATTGCCGACTTGCAACGCTGTACCGATGTGGCACTGGAAGATGCAAGTATTCAATTTAAGTTTGATAATTTAAAATTGCAGCCGCGATTAAATATTACCGCCTGGCCAAACAGTGTGCGTTATGCAGATATTGAAGAAACCGAAATACAAGAAAATAAAGTTTACTTCAAAACCTACAGCAACTATCGCGATTATATTGTTAAATCTGAAATTCGCGTTTTTGAAGAAGAACAATCAACTCGTGATACAGCGTTATTAGTGATTCCGGTAGATGAGTCGGGTAATGCGCAATGGCTAGCCAGTGTGGAAAACTTTGAAGGTCCAACTAAAAAGCTTAAATATTTATTACGCGTTTATGATAGCAAAGGTAATTATGATGAAACCCGTGCGTTGCCGTTGTGGTTAATTGAAAACTTAGATGCCGTCAAAGAAAATGCCGAGCCGGTCAATATCGAAAAAGAATTGTTAGTGGGTTACGGTGAAACCCATTTACACAGACAAACTATTCCATTGCAAGGCGGCACGGTTATTGTAAATGGCGATAGTATTCCAGCGAATCATAGTGTGTGGCTGGCGGGGCGTGAATTGCCGGTAAATGAAGATGGTGCATTTGTCAGTGATGAAATTTTCCGTCCAGGGTTACACACAGTGGAAGTGGCGGTACTCGATAAAGAAGGTAACGGTGAATTGTTTTTACGCGAATTAGAGCTTAAAAAAAGTGATTGGTTTTATGTGGGTATCGCGGATGTGACCTTCGCAAAAGATGTCACAAATGGCCCCGCTAATATTGTTACTAAAAATGATTTCAGTTATGAAAATGAATTAAATACCTATGGCCAATTAGCCTTTTATGCGGATGGTAAGTTTGGTGAAGGCTGGCAATTAACCGCCAGTGCGGATACGGGCGAAGGACCAATTGATGAAATTTTTAGTAACTTTATGGAAAAAACACCGCGTGCATTATTCAGAAGGTTAGACCCCGATTATTATTATCCCACTTTTGGCGATGACAGTAATATTGTTGAAAACGCACCGACCTCTGGTAAGTTTTTTGTAAAAGTTCAACGTCAAGCTGACTATGCTTTATGGGGCAATTTTATAGCTAAATATGTAGATACAGATTTAGCCCAGGTTGACCGTGGTCTGTACGGAGCAAATGCTCATTACGAAAGTAAAGATGTAACCGCCTTTGGTGAAAAGAAATTTATTTTAGATGGCTTTGCCGCAGAGCCGGGTACCATTAGCGGGCGTGATGAATTTAGGGGCACCGGCGGTTCGCTTTATTTCTTGCGTCAGCTTGATGTGATGGCGGGCTCAGATCGTTTGCGAATTGAAGTGCGTGACAAAGATTCCGGTATTGTACTAGGTGTGAAATTATTAGTCCCGGCTTTGGATTACGATATTGATTATATTCAGGGTCGAATTTTATTAAGCAAACCATTGTCATCGATTGCTAATGATAATTTAATTGTTGATAACGGATCACTGAGTGGCAACCCTGTGTATTTAGTTGCACGCTATGAATACACCCCGGGTTTTAATGAATTAAAAGATGTGTCGGTTGGTGGTCGCGCGCATTACTGGTTTAACGATTATATTAAAATTGGTGCAACGATTAGTTCTCAAGAAGAACTAAGCAGTGAAAGTAAATTGGCTGGTATGGATATTACTTTGCGTAAAAATGCCGGCACCTGGTTGAAATTAGAAATGGCTGAAACCGAAGGGGTAGGCGGCCAATCGGTTGGTTCGAATGATGGCGGATTTAATTTTAATGGTATAGATACGGGTATAAACACAGGTGAAAAGGCGGGTGCTTACCGACTCGATTCAAGTTTACGTTTTACCGATGTGATTGAAGGCGCACGCGGCAATGCAACTTTTTATATGCAAAATCGTGAAGCTGGGTATTCGGCACCGGGGCAATTAACCAGTAATGAAATCCAACAATTTGGTGGCTCTTTAAATACACCTATTACCCAGAGTGTTGATATTAATGTGAAAGCCGATGTGCGAGATCAAGCGCTATCTTTGAAAACTCAAAATGCCGATGTGAATGCGAGTTATCGGATGAACCCTAATTGGCGTTTGAGCGGTGGCGTGCGTTACGATACGCGCGAAGATAATTCGAGTAATGTGGCCGCTACTCAAACACAGGGTAATCGCACTGATATTGCAATGGAAGCCAATTATAATTCTTTGGAAAATTGGACGGCTTATGGCTTTGCACAGGGCACAGCGAGTGTCAGTGGCAACCGTATCGAAAATAATCGCATTGGAACCGGTGGTAGTATCCGGCTCACCAATCGATTTAATATTGAAGGCGAATTATCTGGGGGTGATACGGGAACCGGTGCACGTATTGGTACAGATTATTTAGTGAGTGATCGTAGCAATGTTTATATGAGTTACGCCTTAGATAACGAAAGATCCGATACCGGTGTGCGTGCACGTAAAGGCAATATGGCAACCGGTGTTCGCAGCCGTTATACTGATACAACCAGTATTTATCTGGAAGAGCGCTATACACACGGTGACGTACCAACCGGTTTAACCAGTGCAATGGGCGTAGATGTGGCCCCTAGTGATGAATGGAATTATGGTATGAGTGTCGAGGCGGGGACTTTAACCGATCAACAAACCTCTGCTGAAACCGATCGCCTGGCATTAGGTTTTGTACTCGGTTATGAAGAAGATGCATTTAAATATACCGGTGCGATTGAGTATCGGGATGATACGATTCAAAATGCGGACTTAACGAGCAGTGATCAAATTACCTGGTTATTTAGAAACAGTTTTCGTTATCAGGTTAATTTAGATTGGCGCTTAATTGGTAAATTAAATTACGCTGATAGCAAGAGTACGCAGAGCAGTTTGTACGTCGGTGAGTTTCAAGAATATGTTATTGGCTATGGTTATCGTCCGGTGTTAAATGATCGTTTAAATGCCTTATTTAAATACACCTACTTTTATAATGTACCAACAGTCAATCAGTTAACGATTGGCGGCGGCACGGCTGACTTTATTCAAAAATCAAATATTGTTTCGGTTGATGTTATTTATGATTTAAGTGAACGGTGGAGCATTGGCGGTAAATATGCTTATCGTTTAGGGCAAGTTGCACAAGATCGTTTAAACCCAGAATTTTTTGATAGTAGAGCTAGCCTATATGTGGTTCGAGCCGATTGGCATTTTGTGCATCGTTGGGATGTGCTAATGGAATATCGTTTTCTTGACTTACCTGATGCTGGCGACAGTAAAGCGGGTTCGTTATTAGGTGTGTATCGACACGTTGGTAGAAACATAAAGTTTGGTATCGGCTACAATTTCACCGACTTCTCAGATGACTTAACCAATTTGGATTTTGATAGTAAAGGTTTCTTTATTAACCTGATTGGTAAAATATAAGTGTAAGTCTGAGTAAGCCGTTTAATGGTTTTATTTCTTAATATGATGTTTTTAATTTAAGGAAGAAGTAACAACAAATAAAGCTGGAATAAAAATGAAAAAAAATATCCTATTGTTCTTCGTACTACTACTTTCAAGTAATGTAAATGCGAAAGGGGTTTTTGATAGCTCTATTTTTGGTATTGCCTTTATTAGCCAGAGTGCAGATATTGAGTTAATTTCTTCGGGCTCAGTTATTACCAATTCTGAAACAGGTTCAGGCTTCGGACTGTATTTAGATAAATATGTTAAACGAAAATATCGATTTAATGGCACATTAAGTTACGTGACATACGATGCGTTTGATATTGCTCAATTGATGTTATCTGCAGATTACTTAATGCCAATAAATGGACGAGTCAGTTTGTTTGGTGGTTTGGCTTTGGGTGGTGCATTACAAGCATATAGTGATGCGAGTTTTAGTGATGGAGCAATAGGCGCGGTTTATGGCGCCCAGTTAGGCGGCATCATGTATGTTAATGATGGCATTATGCTGGAGTTGGGATATCGACTACGCCCTGCCTCAGGAATTGAAACGGAAGTACTATCTATCACGGATACGATAACATCTGTCACAGATTTAAGTGAAGTTTATTTTAGTATTTTATTGATGTTTTGAATTATCTAAATTTAAAATTCACTGGATTTTTTACAATCTTATCGAATGAAATAAAAACTACGCACTAGAGCGTGGGTGTTTTCTTTTAAGTAAATATTCTATAGCTTTTGCAGCAGCAATAAATCCGAAACTTGCAGTAACTTGTGTAGATGAGCCAAACCCGAGAGCGCAATCAAGGTGTACTCCTTTAACGCCGGGTTTTGCATAATCAACATTGCCATCTTCTTTTGGATATTGTTGTTGTTGGGTTGAATAAACACACTTAATGCCAAAAGAGCGTTTCGGATTTTTAGTATAGCCATATTGATAGCGTAACTGTGAACGTACTTTAGCGGCCAGTGGGTCATTCCAGGTTTTGGCTAAATCGGTGACTGATATTTTAGTTGGATCAGTTAAGCCTCCAGCACCACCGGTGGTAATAATCGGGATTTTATTACGTTTGCAGTAATAAATAATCGCGCATTTAAATTTGATGTTATCAATGGCATCAATAACATAATCGTAATTTTGCTGTAAATATTTTCGGCAGTTTGTTTCGGTAATAAAATCATCAATAATGTTAACTTTACAATCAGGGTTAACCTGGCTGATTCTTTCGGCCATAGTTTCAACTTTAGATTGATTGATGGTGCAGCTTAAAGAATGAATTTGACGATTAATATTGCTGGCTGCGATGTCGTCATGGTCTATTAAAGTGATTTCGCCAATACCACTGCGGGCAAGTGACTCTGCCGCCCAAGAGCCTACGCCACCAATTCCAATGACACAGAAGTGGGAATTTTGCAGGCTATTAAATGCACTTTGGCCGTAGAGTCTGGCAATGCCACCAAATCGATTTTCGTAGTCACTCATTTAAAGTCGTTGTGGTTGGTTGTTAATGATTAATATTATAAGTCTTTTATGTTGTGGCTTCATAAAAATTATTAGCTGTAATTTTATGACGGATTATTGGTGTGGTAAATATTTTAAAAACTAAGTTAAACTTAAAGCCGTATAAAACCTAATGAATTTGAAGGCTAAAACATGAGTGGGCAAATGACTAATAGCTTTATATTTGATGCAACACCAGAAAACTTTAATGAGCTTGTGATTAGTAACTCCAATCGTGGCCCCGTAATGGTCAATTACTGGAGTCAAAATGCAGGTCCTTGCTTAAAACTCTGGCCAACACTGGAAGCATTGGCAAATGAATATTCGGGAAAGTTTTTATTGGTGAATGTTAACACCGATAAATATAAATCCTTTGCCCAAAATGAATTAGGTATTGTGAGTGTGCCCACGATACAAGTTTTTTACCAACAGCAGGTGGTTGATGTGATGCATGGTGCAGAGTCGGAGGCGAGTATTCGCAATTTATTGTCGAAACATTTACCTCGAGAATCTGATAATTTATTAGTTGATTCAATTAAAATGTATAATGATAATAAGCCACAGCAGGCGATTGATGAATTAAAGAAACTTCAACAAACTGATCCGGAAAACCCACGCATTGCGACATCTATTGTTAAACTCATGTATCGTGAGTCTAAATTTGAAGAGATGGAAAAGTTCGTTCAATGCCAGTCATCGGCAGTTAAGAATAATGAAGAAATAATTAGTTTGATGACGCACTCAATGTTGCAGCGTGCGGCACAAAAAGTCACAAATATTGATGAGTTAAATGCACAAATTTCAGCAGATGATAAAAATTTAGATTTACTTTATCAATTAGTCGCGATGGATGCACTCAATAACCACACACTCGATGCACTAGATCAGTTGCTAGAAATGTTAAAAATTGATGCCAGCTATGAAAATAATTTAGCCACAAAAACCATGGTGCTTTTGTTGAATACGCTAGGTAGTCAATCTGATCAGGCAAAACGTTATCGGGTGAAAATGCTGGATGTGCTGGCGACAAAGTGAATTTATTACTTATCGTATTTGTATTTTTTGAAATACTGTGCGAGCAGTGGGTTTTTATGGGTGATTTTGATTAGTGATTTAGTGAGCGTTTAATTGATACGACTATTAAAATTTAAAAATGATGCCTAACAAAATCTCCCTGCCTCGATTAGGAATCGCCTCATTAAGATTAGTGCTGATAGAGGGCGTTAAATAATTTTCATTCAAAAGGTTTTTGGCTTGAATAAAGGTTTCTAGCTGAGCAGTGAAATTGTATTGTAGTTTTGCAAATAGCAGCCAGTAGTCTGTTAAATTAACCTGACTGCCACTGATTACGCTTTGACGTTTGCCATTATAGTTGCTGGCTAAATTTGCATTCCAGTTACTGCGTTGATAATTAATGATAAATGAGCCTTTATTGCTGGCTTCTCGAAATGATATGTTGTGCTTTTCAAGTAGGTGAGTGAAACTGGCGCGCAGTAGCCAATATTTATTGAACTCTTGCGATACTTCAAATTCAAGGCCTTTTATAGGGGCTTGTGCCATATTGGTGTATTGCAAAACACCACCGCCAATATCGGTTTGTATAATGGAATCTTTAAACCGATTTTCAAAATAACCGAGTGATATACCTGTGCTAACCCATTGTCCTACCCAAATGACATCAAAGCTTTTTACGGTTTCAGGTTTTAAATTGGGGTTGCCTAAAATAACAGGGTTGTTTAATAAATTGAGTTCACTTTCGGATGGTGCACGAAAGGCTTCGCCATAAAGTAGTTTGATGCTGTGGTTGGTGTTAATTCCATGTACCAAACCAAGTCGTGGGCTAACTTGCGAGCCGATATCAGAGAAGTCATCATAACGCAGCCCGAGGGTGAGGCGGGTTGCATCAAAGAGAGTCTGTTGATACTGGGTATATACGCCAATGATATTGCGATTTGATTTTGCTTGAACAGGTGTTGTGGGTAGTAATTCACCGTTGTAATAAGTCACCGGAAAAGTACCATTAATGAGCTCGCCTAAATCAAAATTATTGCTAGCAAAACTTTCGGGTGCATCAATCCTTCTTAGCTCTAGCCCAAATTGCAGACCGCTTTGTTTATTTATTGTCCAGTCGTTGTGCCATTGTGCCCGGCTTTCGCTGTAGTTATCGAAATTGGCGCTAACGAAAAGTGGCGCATTACTAACAGGATTACTGGGTGGGCCGCCGGGACTGTTAAAAAAATTGGCCGGTGTTAACTGTGTATTTACTATTGCATTAGCTGTGTTATAACTTAACCAAAAATACGACGAAACTTGCTGCCAGTTAAAATTATGTTTAAGGGACACCGATGTGATTTGTCCATCACGTTCATTAAAACTGTTTGATAAATTACTCAGTTCATAAAAATTTTCGACTTTAAATTGATTATGTTGAAGGTTAATTTGGGTGTTGTCCCAGCTTAGTTTAAAGTTGAGATCAGCTATTTTTAGAGGGTCGTTTGTGTCAATGCGGGCATTGCTAAAGGTATCCTGCACGTTATAATCATCACCTTCGTCCGATTCAATTTGTCCAAACATATCCAGAGTCATGCTGCCAAATTGCGTAGAGGTTTGTAAAAACATTTGTTTGCGATTAAAGCTGCCATAGTTAAGAGTAAGTTGATTGGCGTTAGAACGAGTGGTGATATTAATTAATCCCATCATCGCATTCGAGCCATAAATCGCCGCGCCGGGGCCGCGAATAAACTCAACTTTTTCGATATATTTCAGCGGGTAAGTGGGTGCCAGTGTGGAGCTACCGCTGCTGCGCGGTGAGTCGAATCTTTGGCCATCTACTAAAATTAAAATTTCTGCAGTGGTGCCGCCAATGCGTCGGCCACGTGAAGAAAACGGTGTTTCCAGCGATGAGCCGGATGATTGATAGGATTGAAACCCCGGCACTAAATTCATAAGTTCGTTGAGTTTATCCAGCCCTAAACGTTTGATTTCTTCATGGCTAAATACGGTGACAGCAGAAGGGACAGTTTTGAACTTTTCAGGTGTTAGGGTGGAGCTGGTGATTTCAACCTGCAGTAGTTCTTCTAAAGACATGGATAAAAATTCATTCATGTCTTCTTGTGCAGATAAAGGGGCTGCACAAGTAAGTAGAAAGACTGGTAGAAGTCTTTTCATTCTAGATTAAATCCTGTTTAAAAAACGGAGAGCTTTGTTAGTAATGATTGAAAAAGTTATTTAACAAATCCTGGAACTCCAATTTCGTGCCTTTTTCCTCTGTACAAATATGATAGCAGATAAACGGACTATTGCTTGTTGTAGCGGCTTATTATATTAAATGTTTTAAATATGGGGTAGTGTAGTTTGGGTCTAAATTAGATGTTGTTAAATTAAATGGAATAAATCCTTTAATAGTGCATCTAATTATTAAAGGTGCTAATGTTTTTTTGTGATTATTATTTTTATATTAATCAATAAATTAAGACATACTAATGAAGTTGTTGATTGGTTAATGAATTGACAATAAGTCAGCATAAATTTTACTGTGGTAAATTTAAACGTGTTTTATTTTTCCCATGTTTCAATTCAACTTTGGTTCGTTTCACTAAAAAAACTACTCTTAACTATGGAGAAAATTAATGATAAAAAAATTAAAAATTTCAAGCTTGTTCTTTCTGGTGCTATTAACGGCCTCATTTGCTCAAATCGCCAATGCTGAGTCTTTAGATAAAAAACTTCAACAATGTAAGATGGAATTTAAGATCGCGCATAGTAAAGACTCTACTCAAGGTGTTGCAGTTGCTGCAAAATTAAAGCACTTAACGCTGATGAAAGAAATTTTGCATGAACTGAATAAAAAGAATGTAGATAAGAAAATGTCAAATGCCGATTTACAGGAAAATGTGATGGTGATGTCGCATTTGCTGGAAATGCTGGTCATTGAAAATCTGAATAAGAAAGAAGCAGCCTGGAATCTAAATTATTAATATTGAGTACAGTTAGGTAAAAAGTAAGAAGGGCGGCTAATTTAGCCGCCTTTTTTTATTCATAAATTAATCATTCAGTTCTCGACATTGCAATTAATTTTTAAAGCTTGGCATCCATCGTGCAACTAAACCCCTAAAAGCTATTTAAGTCAAAAAAACGACGGGGGCAGTATGACACAAGACACGGTAATGCAACTGGCAAGCCAGACTTTATGGGTGGCAATAAGCTTAGCTGCACCCTTATTACTTTCTGCTTTAGCTGTGGGTTTACTGGTGGGGATGTTTCAGGCCGCTACTCAAATTAATGAAATGACCCTCAGTTTTATTCCCAAGCTGGGTATTTTAGTAGTGGCATTATTAATATTCGGCCCCTTTATGCTGAGTACGATTGTCGATTTCACCTATACCCTTATCAGTGAAATTCCCTCCAAACTCGGTTAAATAAACGCAGCTATGTTAGCGTTAACGAGTGAACAAATTGCAATTTGGATTGGCAGTTTTTTCTGGCCCTTTGTGCGTATTGGTTCCATGATGGTGGCAGCACCAGTGTTTGGTGCGCGTATGTTGCCGGTGCGTATCCGTGTGTTAATGGCTTTATCAATCAGTGTATTAACCGTGCCTTTGTTGCCGCCGGTGCCGGCGGTTGATCCTATTTCATTAACGTCTTTCAATATTTTATTTCAGCAAATCGTTATTGGCATTGCCACCGGTTTTATTATTCAAATGGTTTTTCAGTCGCTAGTGATCGCCGGTGAAACCATCGCTAACGGCATGGGTTTAGGCTTTGCGCGCATGGTTGATCCCGCGAATGGCGTGCAAGTGCCGGTAATTTCGCAATTTTTTGTAGTGCTCGCTACCTTGTTGTTTGTGGTGTTAAACGGCCATTTATTACTGATTCAGTTAATTGTTCGCAGCTTTGAAATTTTGCCGATTGCTGAAACCGGCCTGTCGATGCCCGCTATAAAAGCGGTGGTGAACTGGGGTAGCCAAATGTTTATCGGCGGATTAATGATTGGCTTGCCAGCCGTCACTGCGTTGCTGGTGGTGAATATTGCGATGGGGGTGATTACCCGCGCCGCGCCGCAATTAAATATTTTTGCGGTGGGTTTTCCATTAATGATTTTATTAGGCTTTGTTTTTTTGGCGGCGACCTTGCCTAGTGTATTCGCGCAGTTTACTCAAATGCTAATGGCGGCGTTTGAATACATTGCCAAATTAATGGAGATACATTAAAGGTGAAATACTATGGCTGAATCAGAGTCGGGCCAAGAACGCTCCGAAGCGCCCACCTCTAAAAAACTCGATGACGCAAAAAAGAAAGGTCAAATCGCGCGTTCCCGCGATTTTAATACGATGGTCATTATTGCACTGGCGGCCACCGCACTAATCGTCACGGGTAAAGTGATGGTCGCAGATTTAGGCCAGCTAATGGCGCAATATTTTCAGCCCTCACGTCAGGATATGTTTGATCCGATAGGCGTCGTGCGCTGGTTTTATGGGGCAGTGTTAGATGGTATCTGGTTAATGACACCCTTTTTAGCGATGATGTTAGTGGCGGTGATATTTGCCCCTATCATGGTAGGGGGCTGGGCATTTAGCTTTGAAACCATCACCCCCAAACTCAGCAAACTCAACCCCATAAAAGGCCTTAAAAAAGTTTTTTCTGCGAAGGGCTTAATGGAGCTGGTAAAAGCGCTGGCTAAGTTTTTTCTGGTGGCGGCAGTTGCGTTGGTCGTGATCTGGACTAATACGGATGAATATTTGCAACTGGGGAGCATGCCGGTAAAACCAGCATTAGTGAAAGCCGGAGAGCTACTGACCTGGGCATTTTTACTCGTCACAATTGCACTAATGGTGATTTCTGCCATTGATGTGCCATTTCAGATTTGGGATCACAAAAAGCAAATGAAAATGACTTTGCAGGAAGTCAAAGATGAAATGAAAGACACCGATGGTAAGCCCGAAGTAAAAGCTAAAATTCGCCAGACACAAAGGGAAATGGCAGAGGCGCGGATGATGGATGCAGTGCCCGATGCAGACGTGGTGATTACCAACCCGACGCACTTTGCGGTGGCGCTGAAATACGACCCGGATAATATGCGTGCACCACTGGTACTGGCCAAAGGTGCCGATTTTGTAGCCGCTAATATTCGCCGTGTTGCCAGCGCCAATGAAATTTTATTGCTCGAATCGCCACCTTTGGCACGGGCTTTGTATCACACAACAGATATAGGTAAAGAAATTCCCCACGGGCTCTATGTAGCGGTGGCCCAGGTACTGGCATATGTATTTCAGTTACGCGAAGTACAAAAAAATGGCGGCAGAAAACCGACACAGCCGAAAACCGAAATACCGCAGGAGTTTGAAAAGTTTACCCGGATGGCAGGTGATAGTCCTTTAGAAGGCGGGCCAGCTCAATAGCTAATAAAATGAATAATTAGAATATTAAATTTAAATTACCCAATCAGGTTTAGTGAGAAGTTAACGATGGAAGCTGTATTAAATAATATACAAAACTTAGGCCGCAGTGGCTTAATGGCACCGGTTGCGGTTATCGCACTACTCGGTATGTTAATTTTACCGTTGCCGTCGCTTGCGCTGGATTTATTTTTTACATTGAATATCTGTTTGTCGATTATTATTGTTTTAGTCAGCGTGTACGCGCAACGGCCTTTAGATTTTGTTATTTTTCCCACAGTTATTCTTATCGCCACTTTATTTCGTTTGGCACTGAATGTTGCATCTACCCGTATCGTTTTACTCGAAGGTCATACCGGCACCGGAGCGGCGGGGCAGGTTATTGAATCTTTCGGTGAATTTGTTATTGGCGGTAACTACGCGGTGGGTTTAGTGGTGTTTGCGATTCTGGTTATTATTAATTTTGTGGTGGTTACCAAAGGTGCGGGGCGGGTTTCAGAAGTGAGTGCACGTTTTACCTTAGATGCCATGCCCGGAAAACAGATGTCCATTGATGCAGATTTAAACTCCGGCATCATTGATCAGGATCAGGCCAAATTACGGCGTGAAGAAATTTCTGCGGAAGCGGATTTTTACGGTTCAATGGATGGTGCCAGTAAATTTGTGCGCGGTGATGCAGTGGCCGGTATTTTAATTTTAATTATTAATATTGTCGGTGGTTTTGCGATTGGTGTGGGCCAACATGATATGGCGTTTTCAGATGCGGTTCGAAATTATACCCTGTTAACCATCGGTGATGGTTTAGTCGCACAAATTCCCTCATTATTATTATCCAGTGCCACCGCCATTATTATTACCCGTGATTCAAACAGGCAGGATTTAGGTGAAAAAGTTAAACAGCAAATGTTTGCCAATACTAAAGTGCTGTGGATTGCTGCGGGTATTGTAGGTTTAATGGGGGTAATCCCCGGGATGCCGAACTTTGCATTTTTAAGTATCGCTGCGGTATTGGTCGCTACGGCAAAATGGATGGATAAAAGACAGGTTGAAGAGGAAATTATAGAACGGGTAGAGAAGGATGAAGCGCCGGCAGTTTCAGCGGAGCAAAAAGAATTATCCTGGGACGATGTGCAGCCGGTTGATTTAATTGGCCTGGAAGTGGGCTACGGCTTAATTCCGATGGTCGACAGCAATCAAAACGGTCAGTTATTAAATCGCATAAAAGGTGTGCGTAAAAAACTTTCGCAGGAAATGGGGTTTTTAATTCACTCGGTACATATTCGCGATAATTTAGATTTAAGTCCAAACGCATATCGCATTACTTTAAACGGTGTGCCGGTGGGGGAGAGCAGTGTGCACCCCGATCGAGAAATGGCGATTAATCCGGGACAGGTTTACGGTGAATTACAGGGCATTGCGGGAAAAGACCCGGCCTATGGTTTAGAGGCTATCTGGATTGAACCGGGTGTGCGCGATCATGCACAAACCTTAGGCTATACCGTAGTAGATGCTACCACGGTAGTGGCAACGCACTTAAATCAAATTTTACACGACAATGCGCAGGAACTATTAGGCCACGAAGAAGTGCAGCAACTGTTAGATAATTTAGCCAAAACTTCACCTAAATTAGTGCAGGATTTAATTCCCGATTTATTACCATTAAGTGTAGTAGTAAAAGTGATGCAAAACTTATTAAGCGAAGGTGTATCGGTGCGTGATATTCGCACCATTGCCGAAGTGTTGGCAGAAAATGGTGGCCACACCCAAAACCCGATTGAGTTAACTGCCATTGTTCGTGTTGCTTTAGGACGTGCCATTATTCAAAAAATAAATGGGCTAGAGCAAGACCTGCCAGTGATTACCCTAGAGCCAACACTCGAGCAGCTTTTACTACAGTCGGCACAAAATGCGGCGGAAGGATCGCTGGGGGTTGAGCCGGGTTTAACTGAGCGTATGTTCAAATCTTTAGAGCAGGTGGCGCAGCAACAGGAGGTGGCGAATCAGCCGACGATTTTAGTAGTGGCTCCGGGTTTGCGTTTGTGGTTGGCGCAATTAGTGAAACATTCTATTGCGGGCATGAGTGTATTGTCGTATAGCGAAATTCCTGATAATAAAAATATAAAAGTCGTGGCATCGGTGGGTGCGGATTAGTCTTTTGTCATTCTTGCCTTTGCAGGTATGACAAAACAGAATAAACATGTAAATAAAATATGTGTGTTGGAGAAAAAATATGCAGGTAAAACGATTTGTAGCAGATGATATGCGCACCGTCATGCGATTAGTGAAAGAAGAAATTGGTGCGGATGCGGTTATCTTATCTAACCGAGTGGTTAATGATAAAGTCGAAATACTGGCGGCGCGGGATTACGATGAAAGTTTAATTAATCAGGCTTTGGATAAAACGTTAGTAGAAAGTAAACCCAATGGTGCAGCGGCTTATTATGAAAGGGCGGCGGCGCAGCGTGATTTGCAGAGATCGGAATCTGATTTTAATGATAAAAACAAAACAGAAATTCAGTCACATTTACAGGATGATTTTAATTCAGCCGAACACAAATTGCGTGAAAGTAAAAATGATTTTGATACATCAAAAAATAATACAGATGATTTTAATAATACAGAACATCAAGCTGCAGGCTTATATCAGTCCCCCGCGTCTACAATGCAAGCGCCCTTCACCGACAGTATTGTTGAAATGCGCGATGAATTAAAGTCACTAAAAGCCATGATTGAAAATCAAAATGTATTAGGCGAGTGGACAAAAATGGCCAACCGTCATCCGCTGCGAGTTTGCCTTTATAAACGCTTAACCGATATGGGATTAAGTCAGGAGGTGTGTAAATATCTGGCCAAAGGTTTGGACGAATCAAGTGATGTTGAACATGCAATGCAGGCGGCATTAAAGCAGTTAGTGCATCAGTTGCCAATCATGCATCAGCAAGCTACGGGCAGTGATGATATTTTAAATCACGGCGGCGTGTTTGCTATGGTTGGCCCCACCGGTGTTGGTAAAACCACCACTATCGCAAAACTCGCGGCGCGTTTTGCGATGCAACATGGACAGCGTCATGTGGCATTAATTAGTACAGACAATTACCGGATTGGAGCCCATGAACAGCTGATCACTTATGGTCGTTTACTGGGTGTGCCGGTGCACTCGGCAAACGATACGGCTGAATTACAACAGTTATTGCATAAGTTACATGACAAAAAATTAATTTTAATTGATACTGCAGGCATGAGTCAGCGCGATATTGATATTAGTCAGAAGTTGGCACATTTAAGTCACCCGACATCAAAAATAAAACCCTATTTGGTTTTATCGGCAAACGCCCAGGTTGCAACATTAGATGAGGTGATTAATGTATTTAAAAAAGCCAAACCGGCGGGGTGCATTTTAACCAAGTTAGATGAGGCTGCGAGTTTGGGGGGCGTGTTAAGCGCGGTGATTAAACACCATTTACCCATTGCTTATGTCAGCAATGGCCAAAAAGTGCCGGAGGATATCAAGCCTGCACGGGCGCGTGAACTGGTTGATCAAACCCTAGCCTATGCAAAAAAATATCAGCATAATACCGATGAAGAATTTATGGCGGTTGCGTTTGCATCGGGTATGAGCCATGCTCCTTTAACGTAAGTTAACTCGTCGAAAACAATTATTAATGAAAGATCAGGCAGCAGGCATCAGAACAATGGCAGCAAAAAAACCAGTGCAAGTAATAGCGGTAACCAGCGGTAAAGGTGGTGTGGGTAAAACCAATGTATCGGTTAATTTATCGTTAGCATTAGTAGGCGCAGGGCAGGATGTTTTGTTACTGGATGCGGATTTGGGTTTGGCTAATGTGGATTTATTACTGGGTTTGCGCGCCGAGCATAATTTATCACATGTAATTAGCGGCGAGCGTACATTAGAAGAAGTGGTGATAAAAGGCCCGGAAGGTTTAAATATTATTCCGGCGGCATCGGGTATGCAAATGATGTCTGAATTAGATCCGGCACAACATGCAGGGGTGATTCGGGCGTTTAGTGATTTGAGTTTGCCGGTGGATATTTTAATGATTGATACCGCCGCCGGTATTTCTGATGGAGTGGTAAGTTTTGTAAAGGCCTCTAATGAAGTGATTGTGGTGGTGTGCAATGAGCCCACTTCGCTAACCGATGCCTACGCTTTAATTAAAGTCATGTCGGAAGATCACGGCGTGCATAAATTTAATGTTTTAGCCAACTCGGTGCGTGATCCGTTAGAGGGGGCAAAGTTATTTAAAAAGCTAACTCGCGTGACCGATCACTATCTCGATGTCACCTTAAACTTTATGGGGGCGGTGCCCTATGATGAGTATTTGGTTAAAGCGGTGAAAAAACAGCAGGCGGTGATGCAGTCCTATCCACAAAGTCCGTCGTCTACCGCTTTTAGAAAGCTCGCCAAAAATGCACTGAGCTGGAAATTACCGCAAAGTGCCTCCGGCCATTTAGAATTTTTTGTTGAGCGCCTGATTAAATTCAGTGCAGCCGGTTAGCAGGAGTTGACTATACTTTGTTAATGAATGCCGCCAAAACCATGTATAGCGAAGTGCAAAAAGATCAGCGCGATCAGCGCATTATAGAACATATCGGCCTGGTAAAACGCATTGCCTACCATTTAATCACGCGCTTACCCACACATGTGCAGGTGGATGATTTAATTCAGTCGGGCATGTTGGGTTTAATTGAAGCGGCTAAAAATTATGACCCTTCACAGGGCGCGGGTTTTGAAACCTATGCGGGTATTCGAGTGCGCGGTGCGATGCTCGATGATGTGCGCCATGCAGATTGGTCGCCGCGCTCATTGCACCGAAAAATGCGGCAGGTTCGCGAAGCGATTCATGAAATTGAAAATACCACGGGCCGCGATGCCAAAGATCAGGAAATTGCCGATCACTTAGATATCACACTCGATGAATATCACACGATCCGTCGCGATAGTTCCAATGCACAAATCTTTAGTCTCGATCAAAGCGAAGATGACCCGGGGCAGCAGGACCGCCTAAAATCAATACAAAGTGACCCGCTGGAAGCCTTACATAGCAGCAGTTTTAAAAGCAGTTTGGCACAGGTGATTGCAACATTGGCAGCGCGCGAGCAAATGGTGATGTCGCTTTACTATAATGAAGAGCTCAATTTAAAAGAGATTGGACTGGTGCTGGAAATATCCGAGTCGCGGGTTTGTCAAATTCACAGTCAGGCGCTTAAGAATATCCGCGCTAAAATGTCTGCCTGGATAACTTGAGCTGAAGGTTACTTCGTTTGCGTGGATTAGCTTCAACTGACGATACTTTGCGTGATGCGTAGCGAGAGTCGTAAATATTTCTTACCTTAAATTTTAATCTCATCTTGTACCGGGAGTGATATCGTTAGCTAAAGCTAGCCCCTACAAGAAGGTATTAAAACTAATGCAATGGTTGATAAAATTAATAAGTCTTTGGTTGCGATGAGTTTTTTTTGTTTCGAGCTGGAAAAAACTCAAATGTCTGCCACACTCAATATAACTGTAATTATGATAACTATAAACACTGAGGAAATCCGCCTTGGATAAAAATATGAAAATTCTTATTGTGGACGATTTTTCCACAATGCGGCGAATTATTAAAAATTTGTTGCGAGATTTGGGCTTTAATAATACCGAAGAAGCAGACGATGGAAACACCGGGCTGCCTAAACTTCAATCAGGAAATTTTGACTTTTTAGTCACCGACTGGAATATGCCGGGGATGACGGGTATTGATTTGTTGCGCGCGGTGCGTGCCGATGACAAGTTGAAAACTTTGCCGGTTTTAATGGTGACCGCCGAAGCTAAAAAAGAGCAAATTGTGATGGCCGCACAGGAGGGGGTTAATGGCTACATCGTAAAACCCTTTACCGCACAAACGCTTAAAGAAAAAATCGATAAAATATTTGAACGCATTGAAAACGCAGAATAGAAGGTTAGTAAATTTTATGGAATCAACCCCAATTAATCGTGACCTTCTATTGGAAAAAGCTCAGGCACTCATCAGCAGCCTGGAATCGGCTGAAACCAGTGATGAGCAGCTAGAGTCTCAAATAGAAGACATAAACACGTTAAGAGATAACCACCTGTTTCAGGAACTCGGAAAAATGACCCGCGAGATTCATGATTCGATTATGAAATTTCGTATGGATTCGCGTATTTCCGACCTGGCTGAAACCGATATCCCCGATGCCAAAGATCGTCTTGAGTATGTTATTGAAATGACAGAAAAAGCCGCTAATACCGCAATGGGGGTTATTGAAGAAGGTAGCCCGGTGGCTGAAAAGCTGGGTGGCGAAGCCAGTGTATTAAAAGCTCAGTGGCAAAAATTTCGCAAGCGTGAGTTAGCGCCCGAAGAGCTACGTGCCATGGGACATGATGTGGAAGCTTTTTTTGATGAATCTGAAATGATGATGTCAAAACTGCTGTCGGGCTTTACCGAAATATTAATGGCACAAGATTTTCAGGATTTAACCGGGCAAATAATTCGACAGGTTATTAATTTGGTTAATGAAATAGAAACCAATTTAGTCGAGCTGGTAAAAATTCAGGGTGAAAATCAGTCAAAAGAATCACCTCAAGAACAGCAACCGGAAGAAACCAAGCTTGCAGGTCCGCAGGTGCCGGGTAAAGAAACCTCGAACGATGTCATGAAAGGCCAGGATGATGTTGATGACTTATTAGCGAGTTTAGGTTTTTAAGCGTAATGAAAATGAATTGTTTTAAAATTTAAAGTTAACAAAGGCAATACATGTCAATTGATTTAGATGATGAAATACTTCAGGATTTTCTGGTGGAAGCCGGTGAGATTCTGGAGTTATTAAGTGAACAGTTAATCGACTTGGAGGCAGCTCCGGAAGATACCGATTTACTTAATGCTGTATTTAGAGGTTTTCATACCGTAAAAGGCGGTGCAGGTTTTCTGGCACTGGACTCAATGGTGGATTGTTGTCACATTTGTGAAGATGTATTTAATGTACTGCGTAATGGTGAGCGTGCGGTTACCCCGGGTTTAATGGACTGTGTATTACAGGGGCTGGATGCGGTGCAAATTATGTTCACCGAAATACAGGAAGGTTCGGACCCCACTCCGGCCACCCCTGAGTTATTAGTCAAGCTAAAAGTTTATTCGGTGGCGGGTGATAATGAGCCTGATGACGGTGATGTTCCTGCTGAAGCGGCTCCTGCTGAGCCAGTTGAAGCCGAAAGTGCAGCAGAAAGTTTAGATGAAAACTCGGCTGTCCACGATGAAACCGATGATGATTTTGATGCGCTACTCGATGCAATGGACGGCAAAGTGGATGTTGCTTCGTCTGAGTCTGACAGCACGGATATTACCGATGATGAGTTTGAATCGTTATTAGATGACTTGCATGGCAAGGGCAAGCATGGCGGAGGCAAACCGGAAGATACGAAAAAACCTGCGCAGGCAAGTGCTACAGCTGCAACAGGTAGCGACGATGATTTAATGACGGATGATGAGTTTGATTCGATACTGGATCAAATGCATGGTAAAGGTAAAGGACCAACCAAAACAGCTGGCGATAATAAAAAATCAGCTGACAAAACGCCATCAAAAGATGCAGCTGACAGCGACGAGATGATCACCGACGATGAATTTGATGCCATGCTCGATCAAATGCATGGCAAGGGCAAGGGGCCTACAGAGGCTGCCGAAAAAGCCCCCGCTGCCAAAGCCCCATCAGCAAAAGCAGAACCTGCAGCGGAAAAAGTCAAATCCGCCGCACCTGAAAAAGTCGCTGCTGCACCCAAAGCGCCCGCTAAACCAGCGGCAGAAGCATCGGTTCGTGTCGATACCGAACGCCTCGATGAGATGATGAATCTGGTGGGTGAATTAGTGCTGGTGCGTAATCGTTTACAAACCTTGCGTGGTGGTATGGAAGAAGGCAAGCTAACCCAGGCTATTACCAATCTGGACATGGTCACCGCTGACTTACAAACCTCGGTAATGAAAACCCGCATGCAGCCCATTAAGAAAGTCTTTGGGCGTTTTCCTCGGGTAGTTCGTGATTTGTCCCGTTCTATCAATAAAGAAATCAAACTGGAAATGATGGGGGAAGACACGGATTTAGATAAGAACTTAGTCGAAGCGTTAGCTGACCCATTGGTGCATTTAGTGCGTAATGCGGTGGATCACGGTATCGAGCTTCCGGACGACCGGGTAAAGAAAGGCAAATCAAGAGAAGGCACTGTCAGCTTATCGGCAACCCAGGAAGGTGATCATATTTTATTAGCCATAGAAGATGATGGTGCAGGAATGGATCCGGAAGTGCTGCGAGTGAAAGTGGTAGAAAAAGGCCTGATGGATGAAGAGGCCGCGGCGCGCATGGATGATAAAGAATGTTTTAATTTGATTTTTATGGCGGGCTTTTCAACTAAAGAAAAAATCTCTGATATTTCAGGCCGGGGTGTGGGGATGGATGTGGTGAAAACCCGTATCAACCAGTTAAATGGTTCGCTTGATATTGATTCAGTTTTAGGCAAAGGTACCACCCTAAGTATTAAAGTGCCGTTAACACTCGCGATTTTACCAACCTTAATGATTGCCATGGGTGAGCATACTTTTGCATTATCGCTCGCGAATGTGAATGAAATATTTGAGTTGGAAACCCGCAAAACCAATGTGGTTGATGGACAGTTAATGGTAATGGTACGTGAAAAAGCCGTGCCGTTATTTTATTTATCCAACTGGTTATTAATGCCGGGTGAAGAATGTCATTCCGGTGATGGTGTTGGGCAGGTGATTATTGTTTCTGTGGGTAACCGGTTGGTGGGGTTAGTAACCGATTCGGTTATCGGGCAGGAAGAAGTGGTGATTAAACCTTTGGGTGCCATGTTGCAAGATCTAGCCGAGTTTGCTGGTTCTACGATTACCGGTGACGGTGGCATTGCGCTGATTATTGATGTGCCTAATTTATTAAAAGCGCGAGCTAATTTTTAAAGTTACAGCGTTATAGTGTTCTGCAAGTTTTTTAAATAAACTGTCTTCGAGAATGTTTACGAATTTAAAAAATTTCATAATTTTTTTCAGGAATTTTAAATGGCAATACGTGTACTGATCGTTGATGATTCCGGTTTTTTTCGTCGTCGATTAACCGAAATTTTAAATTCTGATCCACAAATTGAAGTGATCGAAATGGCGGTTGATGGTAAAGATGCCATTGAAAAAGCCAAGGCTTGTCGACCCGATGTGATCACTATGGACATAGAAATGCCGGTAATGAACGGCATTGACGCCACCCGTGAAATTATGAAGCAGCGGGCGGTGCCCATTATTATGTTTTCATCATTGACCCATGCGGGCGCTAAAGCCACATTAGAGGCTTTGGAAGCCGGGGCGACAGATTTTCTGCCAAAGCGTTTTGATGATATATCTAATGATAAAGCGGAAGCGCGCAATATTTTATGCTCGCGCATTAAAGCGATGGTGTCACCGGCTAGAATCAAGCCTTCCGGGTCTGCCACTAGTAGCACTCGTTCCGCAGCCTCTACTCAATCATCACGTTTACAGCGGCAAGCCCTTGCCTCTTCTCAGCCTGCTGCGGCGCCACGGGCGACTCGCACCACTGCACATAAAGCCTTTAAACCCACTGATTACGACTTGGTCGCCATTGGTACTTCAACCGGCGGCCCCGTTGCATTGCAAGATGTGTTAATGCAGTTACCGGCTAATTTTTCGTTACCGATTTTAATCGTGCAGCATATGCCCGCCTCTTTCACCGAAGCCTTTGCCGCACGCCTCAACCAGCAGTGCAACATTGAAGTTCGCGAAGCCAGTCAGGGTGATGCACTTAAACCCGGTTTAGCATTGCTCGCACCGGGCGGCATGCAAATGAAGCTGGAGAAGCGAGTAGGGCGGTTGATGATAAAAATCGAAGAAGAAACCGACCCTCGGCAAAACTATAAACCTTGCGTTGATGTGACCTTTGATACGGTTAATAGCGCATTGGGTAGTCGGGTGCTGGGTATTATATTAACCGGTATGGGAGCCGATGGTAGCGTTGCCTGTAAAGCCATGAAAAATCGGGGTGCCACTATTTGGGCGCAGGATGAAGCGACCAGCGTTATTTATGGTATGCCCGCCGCCGTTGCTGGAATTGCAGATCAAATTTTGCCGATGAAAGAAATCGGCAAGAAACTTGCTACTAATACTTAGTATGGACATATTGAGTATCGTTGGGCTCGTTATTGCATTCGTTGCGATTTTAAGTGGCAGCGTACTGGAGGGTGGGCACCTAAGTCATTTATTTCAGCTAACCGCCTTTATTATTGTGGTTGGTGGTACGGTCGGCGCAGTTTTAGTGCAAACTACTCTCCCTACTTTCTGGCGCTCAATGATGATTGTGCGCTGGGTTTTTGTCACTCCTCAAATTGATCTGCATGTCAATATCGAAAAAATTGTTAACTGGAGTCAGTTATCCCGCAGAGAAGGTTTGCTGGCATTAGAGAATGCATCCGAAGGCGAAGAAGATTTATTTGCACGTAAAGGTTTGCAAATGTTAGTGGATGGTAACGAGCCGGAAACTATTCGCGCTGTAATGGAAACGGAAATTAACACTATTGAACACGATGATATACAGGCTGCGAAAGTGTTTGAATCAATGGGGGGCTATAGCCCGACTATTGGTATTTTAGGTGCGGTATTGGGTTTAATACATGTGATGAATAACCTGGCCGACCCGGAAAAACTCGGCAGTGGAATTGCTACGGCATTTGTAGCCACCATTTATGGTGTAGGTTTAGCCAATTTAATTTTATTACCGATGGCGGGAAAATTAAAATCGTTAATTAAACAGCAGTCGATACAATATGAAATGATTTTAGAGGGTATTGTGAGTATTTCCGAAGGCGAAAACCCGCGTAGTTTGCAGGCCAAGTTGCAGAGTTTTATTGGGCGGGGCTGAGTTTTTTAGAGAGTTTTAAGTAAAAATAAATAAAGAAAAAGAAATCCCAAGTGAACGTGAATAAACGCAAATATTTTTGTGGCATTTGTATTTTCTTTTAGTAATCAGGATAAATTAGAATAGAAAAATGCGACGTCGAGGCATCACCAATATAGAACCCGAGGAGTCAACCGATCGTTGGCTGGTTTCTTATGCGGACTTTATTACCTTGTTGTTTGCCTTTTTTGTGGTGATGTATTCTATTTCAACGGTTAATCAGGGCAAGTATCGAGTGTTATCTGATTCGGTGATGACGGCGTTTAGCGCACAATCTAATTCACCTTTTCCCGCGGGAGCACAGCTTGGTATTTCGGTGCAACGCGCGCCGATTGCAGTGGGTTTAGTCGGCCAAACCGGTTTTGTGTCGATGCAGGAAACCGCCGCAAAACTTGATAAGCGTCTGCAAAAATGGGTTAAAAAAGGCATGATTGCAGTGAGCGGAAATGAGAAGTGGTTGGAGATAGAAATAAAATCGAATTTATTATTTAACTCGGGTAATGCGGTGTTATCACCCGCGGCAGTGGATATTTTAGCCGAGCTAACCGAGGTGGTAAAAACCACAAAAAACCCTTTATATGTTTCGGGTTACACCGATGATGTGCCCATTAATAATCAGCGTTACCCGACTAACTGGGAATTGTCTTCAGCGAGGGCTGCCAGTGTAGTGAGATTGCTAGCACAAAATGATATTAATCCCGCACGCATGGGGGCAATTGGTTATGGCGAATACCGGCCGATTGTAGAGAATAATTCCGCATTTAATCGACAGCGCAATCGGCGTGTTGTGATTCGAATTATGGCAGGGGAAGATATGTTTGCCGGCTCCAGCCCATTTGTAGACAATGAAGTGAGCCCGAATATTCCTGTGGGACAAATACCGCTAACACCGGTGACAAAATTACAACCCGCAGAACCCGCCCGTTCTATTTTTGGTACGCCTTAAAATGAAAATCTGGGCAACAGCCAATCAAAAAGGTGGGGTGGGTAAAACCACCTCCGCAGTTAACCTTGCCGGCGTTATGCAAAAACGGGGGCACCGTGTATTATTAATTGATTTAGATCCACACGGTTCACTTACTAGTTATTTTGGCCTCGACCCCGATGCCATTGAAGACAGTGCTTATGATTTATTTCAACAGTCATTAACTAAATCATTAAATACCAAAACTACTATTCAAAAAACCCGCTTTAATGGCCTGCATTTTATTCCTGCTTCCTCTGCACTGGCGACCTTAGATCGTCAGTTGGGCACAAAAGACGGCATGGGTTTAGTGATAAAAAAATCCCTGTCACAAGTGGCCGAACATTATGATTTAGCGATTATTGATTGTCCGCCGATGTTGGGTTTATTAATGGTGAATGCGCTGGCGGCTTGTGAGCGATTATTAATTCCGGTGCAAACTGAGTTTTTGGCACTTAAAGGATTAGAGCGCATGGTGCACACTTTGTCGATGATTCAAAAGGCGCGTAAACAGGAAGTGTGTTACAGCATTGTGCCGACATTTTACGATCAGCGTTTAAATGCATCGATAGAAACTTTAGCAACTTTAAAAAAACAATACGCCAACACGATATGGAATGGGGTAATACCAGTGGATACACAGTTTCGAGAGGCCAGTCAAAAAGGTATTCCGTTAACCATTGAACGGGTGAGTAGCAGGGGGGGCAGGGCGTATTCGCATTTGCTGGATTATTTGCTTGAGCTGGACGCTTTGCCTGATATGCCAGTTGCGGGAGATGTTGGCGCATGAGCGAAGTCAGTAAAAAAAAATCGGCACAAGATTTGGCGATTCACGAATATTTACAATCGTTATTATCTGAAGTGCCGAATGATGAAAAGATGGTGCCACCCGTTGAAGCTGTATCAAATATTACAGTTGAAAAAAAACCTCACAGTAAAACCCAAAGTGAAATTTCAAAACCGGTAGTTGAACCGCAAGAAAAGCCAGTGGTAGTAGGGCTAGATCAGTTAGTAGCGGAAGTACCGGAAGTAATTTCACAAACACTCACTGAAGTAGTAAGTGAAACGCAGCCTGACATTGTGACGCAAGTGCAGGCACAACCAGCTGAGAAAGCATTACCATCGGCTGTGCAAACGCATATTCCCGAATGGGCTGAAACTCGATTTCAGTGTTTATTATTTAACGTGTCGGGTTTAAGTTTGGCCGTGCCGCTGGTGAAATTAAATAGCGTGATTCCCTGGGATGAAAATATAACTGCTACGCCTAATCAAACCGATTGGTATTTGGGTTTAGTGCAGCATCTACAAAATCAAATTAAAGTAATTGACACCGCACTGCTGGTGATGCCAGAAAACCGACGCGTGAATCTTGAGAATGACGCGGAAAATCGTCTCAGCCATATTTTGCTGGTGGATGATTATAAATGGGGTCTGGCCTGTAGTAGCATCGGAGATGTTATTTGGTTAAGTCAGGATGAAGTTAAATGGCGCAAAAATAAAACCAGCCGGACCTGGTTGTCGGGTACATCACTAGAGCATTTATGCGCGATTATGGATACCGAGGTGTTTGCTCAGATGTTAATTGGATCTAGCTAAACGCTTGTACATAAGGCTATTAGTTTGGATTTTTATTTTTGGTTTAGCAATTACTCATTGATTTTTGCATTAAGGTTTATAAACTGAGTGCTTAAAATATTGAACTAGCTGGCGTTTATGACGATCTAGTCTAAAATAAAATTAACAAAGAAAATAATCTTGGCATTAATTTTGTGTCAATGAATTGTGTAGGTTTATGCTCTGTCTTAAAAGCTCATAAACTGGCATATAAACTGCAACAGATAAAATAGTGGAGCACTTGATATGAGTGATGATAACGAGAATGTTGACCACAGACAGTGTGTGACATTCCGCCTAGATTTTGAAATTTATGGCATTAATGTTATGTCGGTGCAAGAGGTGCTCAGAGTCACGGAGGTTGCACCCGTACCCGGTGCGCCGAATTATGTAATCGGTATTATAAATTTACGGGGCAATGTGGTGACGGTGATTGATACGCGTATGCGTTTTGGATTGCCAACAAAAGAAATGGATGATTCAACCCGCATCGTTATTATTGAAGCCGAAAACCAAACCGTGGGTATTGTGGTTGATAGTGTTTCAGAGGTTGTCGATGTTTATGCCAATGAAATAGAAACCGCACCAAATGTAGGAAATGATGAAACTGCCCGTTATATTGAAGGGGTGGTAAGCCGAAATGATGAGCTGCTAATTTTAGTTGATTTGAACAAGCTGCTTTCTGAAGATGAGTGGTCTGATATGGCGGGCTTTTAATTTTGGTTTACTCTTCGTGATAGCAGGCGAAATATTGGGAAACTAGATTACACCTGTTTATAAATTTCATTAGAAATTTGGGAGAGTAAAAAATGAATGCACTGGTTCTTTTATTATCAAGCTTAATGTTTTTAATGTCGCTGGCATTATTAATTTATACAAAAAAACAGTTGGCGATATTGCAAAAATCGATACAAACACGTCTTTCAATTAACCCAATCAATAGTGAAATTACAGCGCTGAATGCAGGCTCAATAGGTCTGGGTGAGCGCTTTATTAAGCTGGAAAAACAAATGCAGCAAGTGGCTGCTCGAATTGATGAAGTTTCATCGGAAGTGAATAATAATTCACCCTATGCTTATGCCATTGAGTTGGCACAAAAATCAACACCGGCAGAAAATATTGCAGAGATGTGTCACATCAGTTTAACAGAAGCGCAATTATTGTTGATGGTGCATCAACAGCAGGCGGCTTAATTTTTAACGTTTATCAATAACCCATTTATCTAAAAGCTCAAATAGCTGATGCTCTAAAATAGGTTTGGTAATGCAGGCATCCATACCAGCATCAATAAAGGTTTGTTGTTCATTGGGCAGTGCGTGGGCGGTGAGTGCAATAATTGGAGTTTTATTATCCGGTCTTTCAGTGCGCAAAGACTTAGTCACTTCAATTCCGTTTAGCCCCGGCATCCGAATATCCATTAAAATCAAATCAAAATCATTATTTTTAGCTAATTCTAAAGCATTATTACCATCTTTGGCTTCTTCAACAATGATACCATATTGGCTTAACAATGTGGTAATGAGCTTGCGGTTAATGGCGTTATCATCCGCGACTAAAATGCGAACGCCCTGATAACTATTGTTATTTTGATTGATGTTATTTTCAATGAGTGTCCGAACCGGTTTTTCTTGAGTAATGGTGACTGGGATATTAATCCAGAAAATAGAACCGTTATTGATGTTATCTTTAACACCGATTTCTCCCTGCATTAATTCTATTAGTTGCTTTGAAATAGCCAGACCTAAACCGGTGCCAGAATCGGGTTTGTATATAGAGTCATTGGTTTGATTAAATGCTTCAAAAATGTGAATATGCTCGTCCCTTGCAATGCCTTTTCCAGAGTCGATAACCTCAACATGTAAAGTGTCGGAATTATTATGCTGCTCAATGCTGGCAGTTAACGTGACGAAACCCGTGTTGGTAAATTTGATCGCATTACCAATAAGGTTAGAGATAACCTGACGCAAACGTAAGGGGTCTAAAATGAGGTTATCGGATAAAGAATTATCTGCCTGATAACTGAGTTTAAGTGATTTTGTATTGGCCGCTTCCGAGTAAAGTCTAATTACCGATTCTAGAAACTCATTAATATTTATGACCTGAGTTTTTAATTCAATTTTCCCAGACTCTATTCGAGAAAAATCGAGAATATCATTAATGATATTTAGTAGATCTTTCATTGACGTATTAATGGTATCGACATATTCCGCTTGTTTTTCATCGAGCTGAGTTTTGGATAACAGGTTGGTAAACCCGACAATACCATTCATGGGGGTGCGAACTTCATGGCTCATATTGGCCAAAAACAAACTTTTAGCTTTATTGGCTTTTTCTGCCTGATCTTTGGCTTTAATTAAATTTTCTTCATCGGTTTTGCTAACGTTAAATCCCTGGCCGGTGCCTTCAACGCCAATAATGTTACCAGCCTCATCCAGTAAAAAACGTGCATTAGTTGAAAGCCAAACGGTGGAGCCATTTTTATGTTGCAGGGTAAACGGGTATTGTTCAACGTAGCCGTTATTTGCGGATAGGGCATCAATAAATTTGTTGCGTTTTTCCGGGTCAACATAAAAATCAGTGGTTTTTTGACCAATGAGTTCTTCAGCGGTATACCCTAATAATAATTCAACCGATGATGAAACATATAAAACGATACCGTTAAGGTCGGTTCGGTAATAGGTTTCTTGCAGGTTATCCATTACGCTTTTTAGTTCGCGTTGCGAGGTATTTAAGCTATTTTCAATTACGCGATTTTTTTCTAGTCCATCAGTGAGAATCACTAAATTATTTTTAAGTTTTCGGGATGTTTTAATCCATAGACAAGTGGTAACAATTGTGCTGACAATAAAAATAATGAGAAAAATGTTTAAAATTGTCATGGGTTGTCCAGGCTGAAAAAGTCAGGGTGCTTATAAATATGGGCGATTATACCTCATGGCGGCTAAGTTTGTGTAGTAGGAAGGGATTAATGCGAGTTAAGTTTAAATGTTACAATGAAGAGTTCACTTCAAGTTATAAATATTATAAAAATCGTAGTGCGAGTAGACTTCGTTGTGCTTCTTTAAATGCATCCAATGATGGGCAAGGTGCGAAATAGTCAAATTCATCGGTGCTGGTTGATTCTATAACATTTGTCAGTACCCAGCCGATGAGAGATAATTCTTCATGTAATATTTCCATAGCAGCAGAGTGACTACGCGTATTCACCCATGCGTTTAGTTGCGAGCATTTGTTCATATGTTCTGTCGATTGCACCTCTAGCACTAGAAACATCATAAGTAAAATCCAATATTTATAAGTCAAAAAATGAAAATGTATATTAACATTGTTGTTGAGCACTGCAATGGTAATATAGGGATGAAATTTTAATATTAAATAGTGAATATTTTATGCAAGCATATAAACAATTACAGCAAGCGTTAAATTTTGATCAAGCGTTGCCGGTAACAGCAGACTGGTCGGCGGCAGCGGATTTTTTAAACCTGATTAAAGATTATTGTCTGACTAAAAAACCAGACATTATCGTTGAATGCAGTAGTGGTTTAAGCACGTTGATTTTATCAAAGTGCTGCCAGATTAATAATAGCGGACACGTATATAGTCTGGAAAATGCTGAAGAGTATCAACAGAAAACCTTAAAAAATTTAAAACAGTTTAAACTTGAAAGCTATGCCGATGTTATTTATGCACCGTTAGAGCAGAACACGATTAATAATATAAATTATGACTGGTATCAATCTAATAAAATTAGTGAATTAAAAATTGAAGTGCTGGTTATTGACGGCCCCCCGGGTTTTATTCAAAAACATTCCCGTCTGCCAGCGATACCGATTTTGTTTAATCAATTGGCGGATGATGCGTGTATATTTTTAGATGATGCGGCCAGAAAGGAGGAAAAGGAGGTAGTATCAATATGGTTAGAACAATATCCAAGTTTAAGCCATGAATATATTGAAACTGAACGCGGCTGTTCTATTTTTAAAAAAACTGTAGGAGATAGCGTTGGCTAGCTGTATTAAAGTGTGATGCGAAGCGAGGTGTAAAATTTAAGTTAGCCAGAAGATGGATTGTAAGCAATGCTCCATTCAGCGAGGGCCATTTCCAAGTTGCCTTCAGCAGATATTTTTTCCCAAAATATTTTAAAATCATTGCTGGAATTTTCCAAATTAAAATTCATCTTAAGGGTTTTATCTTTAAGAAATAAAGATATATTTTGTTCGATAGTTTTAATATAGTCTTCGGCAATTTCCGCTGTGCTCTGACTGTCTGCGCCTAATAAAATGCCTTCTTTATAGGCTTTCATAATGCCAAAATTTTCACGGTGGCAAAAGCTTTCAATAGTTTTTTTTGTGTTTCTTTTTAGATGGACATAAAAAGCGCTATTACCATACTCATTATCAAGGCGACCTAAAAACCAGCTAAGTCGATTGTCTGCTTCGATATGAAATGAGGGGTAGGCTAGACGTTGTTTGCCAGTTTGGGTAATGCGTGACTCATGGGCCGAGCTATAATTTTCAATATGTGAGCAGGCTTTTATAAATGTGGTCGAGCCACAGCGGCCAGTGTTAAGAATAAATACATTCATTGGGTGATGGTTCTGTTTAATAAAATACTCTGCCAATTTAGTCTATCGTGATTATAGCTAACTATAGCATTAGATATGTTCTTTAAGTAGGGGGTTATGCTTTGTGGGGTGTTTATTGTTTTATAAACTGATGTGTTAGGCTCAAAATTTATTTCGATGTTTTTAATAAAATGTTGATAATTTTTTATTACTTTATTTGAGATGATTGATTTATTTTCGTGTTTATTAAAGTCAGTGAAAATATTTTTTAGAAATGCGATTTTTTTTGATATGTCTTTTTGATTTTTAGTGTATTTATTTTGCATGGATGTAAATGTTTTATAAACAATTTTTTCTACTGAATCTAAGGTGAGGTTTTTTTTAGGGTAGCCTATTTTAGTTAATTCAATGATGCTAAATAACATCACATCACCAAAAAACTGTCGAGTAAATTCACCCGATAAATCGATGTTATGTTGGTGATGCTTAACGCCAGGGCGAAATTCTGATTGCCCGCTAGAGTTTACGGTGCGGTTATGTAGCATGGGTAAATTGGCTGATACAAATTGCTCGCCTAATTCTGATTGAATTAGGCGTCCTAAAACTGGTCCTGCCATACGTAGCTTGAGGTTTGAAAATGGAATAAAATATTTTAAGTTTTCGGGTTTGAAAATATAGTTTCCAGTATAAATGGTGCGGGCAGGCTTAATACCACTATTAGTATTTTCATGTTGGTAATAACTTTTTCGAGTAGGATGTTCGCCATCAAAAAAATGATTAAGTTTTTTAGAAAAATCGACAAAACAATCTTCATTGGTGTGATTGTCTTTTAAGTCGCAGTGATAATTATATGATTGAGTCTTAGGTTGATAACCAAATAACACTGCCATATCGTGATAGGCAGCATCACTGGTATTATGATTGCCGGCATTATGAAATTGGCAGATTTTTTCGGGATTAATTTCCATTACTTGTTTTGTGAAATTAATAACATCATCAATAAAGGTGCCAGCCATAACCGCTGGTGAAACGGGCGGGTCTCCCACTACCTTTCCAGTAAGTATGCTGACTTCATTTTGTGAAAATATTTTATTAAGCTGGTAAAAATAATTAATAGCGTAAATATTTTTATTACCATTAGGCGTGGGTATGTTTATTTTAAATTCCTGGTCGCTATCGATAAAGTAAAACAGGCAAGGTTGATTTTTTTCTTCTAGCTGTTGTAGTTTTAAATAGCTGATATTGCGGATGATTGATGCGCCCTTATGATAGAAAATATTGGAATCCATATCGCCGATGATATTGTTTATGTTTCCCTTTAAAGTTGATAATAGTTCTTTTTGTTGGGGCTCGCCAAAATAAATACACTCAAGACCTTTTTGAGTTAAATGATTTGCAAGTTTTTTATGCTGTTTTATGTTGTTCGCATATTGGCTGTCATCGCTAATTAGTACACAAACTTTATTGTAAGTGCCATTGGTTAATCCGCCATAAGCATATTTTTCACAAAGCGTTAAAATACTTTGTAAGCAAGTTGCTAAATGTTGAGGCCGATCTGCTACGGGAATGGTGATAATGAATTTGTATCTTGGCTGCTTGTAATTATTGCGATCAATATGTGCTTCATATTCGCGAAATAATGCCTGGTAGTCGTTTATCGCTGAATCGGTTATTTTGTTTTCCCATAGATTGTTTTCAATAATATCTATTGATTCGGTGTAAATTTTTATGCGATTTTTGAAATCATCTTTTTTTGTTATAGCTAAAGAATGTTTTAGTTTTTGAAGATTTTCATCTTCTTGATAAAGCTCAAAATGCTTTTCAAGATATATTTGTGTCATTGTTTAGCGTCTGGATGTATAGGTTGGGAAAAGATCTTTATCAATGATGATTTCAATTAAGTTGATTGAGTTTTCGTAATTAATGTTTTCAAAGATTCCATCTAAATCTTTTGAATCAGTGACTTTTTTGTAGTTAATGCCAAAAGATTCGGCTAACAATTTATAGTCTGGGTTGATAAAGTCACAATCTATAAAGCGTTTTTCATATTGTTGAAACTGATTTTTTCGAATCAGTCCCATGGTGGCATTATTAAACATAACGACAGTTAAAGGAATGTTGTAGTTAACCGCCGTCATTAATTCCATGCAACACATTTGAAAGCCGCCGTCGCCGAGTACCGCTAATGTTGGTTGTTTAATCGCAAAGCGTGCGCCTATAGCGGCGGGTATAGCATGGCCTAAGGAAGATATCCCGGAATTGGAATAGTAGCGATTACCATTAGATACATTAAAAAAGTTTTGTGCAAAAATAATATTGTCATCGAAAATCATCATATCTGATGAGAAGTGTTGTTCTAACTCAAGAAAGAATTTTTTGATCAATGAAAAACGTTGATTAAATAATAGCGCATCGCTGTCGGTTGAAACTTCATTGTTAATTTGTTGATAAGACTTTTTTTCAATATTTTGAGTTTTTAATAAATCCAGTACGCCGGCTACTACTTGTTTAATATCACCCAGTATAGGTAAGTCGGCTTTAAAAACTTTTTCTAATTGCTCGGGACTAGTATCAATTTGAATTATTTTTTTATCATCAAGTAAAGTCTTGTCCCACAAATAACTGGTGCGCTCATTAAAGCCAGCGCCTAAAAATATCAACAAGTCTGCCTGTTTAACAATGTAGTTTCGAGCGTGACTATAGGAGGTGACTCCAAGGCTGCCGAGTGATCTTTTGGACTGTTCACTGATAACACCTTTGCCTTTTAAACTGGTAGTAACAGGAATGTTTAATAATTCGCTCAGTTTATCAATTTCTTGTTGGGCATCGGCTTTGATGCAACCGTGGCCGGCAATAATAACCGGTTTGTTAGCGTTAGAAATTAATCCTATGAAATCTTCAACCGGCAGTGAATTATTGCGAATGGCCGTGGTTCTGCGTTTTGTGATCACCGTATCTAAAATACTGTCATCGACAAATTCTTTTTGAACATTGTAGGGGAAGCTTAATAGGACGGGGCCGGAATTATCTGAAAGTAAAATTTTTGAAACTTGATTTAAAACATTTTCTAAATAGTCTGTTCGCTCAACTACTTTATTATAACGAGTTATACCTTTAAATAAAGCATCCTGATCGATGCTGCCACCTTCGCCAGAGCTTTCCTGTAAGCCACCTTTACCAAAAATGTAAGTGGGTGCTTCGCCGGTGATTACAATAACAGGGAGTTTGTCTGCGTAGGCATTGGCAATGCCGGTAACTAAATTGGTTGCTCCAGGGCCGGCGGTAGTAATGCAGGCGGAAATTTTATTAGAAGCGCGGGCACAACCCCCCGCCATAAACGCAGCCCCCTGTTCGTGTTTAGCTAAAACACTTTTAATATGTGAATTATACAGGCTATCATATACCGGCAGTATGTGTGCACCGGGCATGCCAAAAATATACTCAACACCAAGGCGCTCTAAATATTTAACAATTAAATCACTAACTTTTATTTTCATAAAACGGCTGGTATTTAGCAAATTTACATTTTGCTTTTATATTAATTTAAATAGAATATTTCACATATTATGCCGTAATTATTATAAAAAATGAGTGTTTTTTTGAAGTTTTTTCAGGGCGCTTATTATCTGCGGATCGTGTGGTGAGATCTATAAATAAAGCTATACTAGATATAGCTTTATTTAATAGGTGCAAGAATGAAAACAATAAGTGACATTATGGTGAGTGATGTTATAAGTGTGAATAACACGGATGATGTGCATACGGCACGGATGTTATTTAAACAAAAAGACATACGCCACTTACCGGTTTTAAATGCTGAAAATACTGAGTTTATTGGGGTTTTAACTCAGCGTAGTTTATTGAATCATGCGTTTAATATTGTTGAAAAATTTGGCTTGAGCGGGCTGCAAAAAAGAGAGCGGCGCACGAAAGTGCAGGAGATTATGAGTATGGATTGTGATATAGCTACTCCGGATATGGATCTGGTTTCGGTTGCAGAATTGTTTACCGCTAAAAAGCACAGTTGTTTACCGGTGGTGGAAAATAAGCAATTGAAAGGGATTGTGACGTCGGTTGACTTTGTGAAGTTAGCTTTGTTCTTATTGCAAAGGTAATATTATATTGGGGTTGGAGTCGTACCTGATATGGGCGGGGCTAAATCCGAATTTGTCTGGCTTGTCCGTATTGATTCTAGCCTTTGTGTTTATGCTTTTATGTTAGGCTACCGCCTCATTTTCAAATCGTATCATTTCAATATGCCACTGCTGGTTTTCCGATGCCGTTAATATCAGGCAGGATGGGCCACCATTGGTGCGGGTAGCGCCTGCGGCGCCGGGATTAATAACCCATGGAGTCGAGCGGTCATCAACAGTCATAATATGAGTATGCCCATAAACTATAACTTTTGCATTGGGGTGAGCAGCACGTAATGAGGAGTGATCCGGCTGATGCATGCCATGTTTGTGGCCGTGTTCAATAACGACACTTCCCCCCGGTAAACTTATTTCTGCAATGGCGGGGAGGGCACTAACTATTTCAATTTCATCTTCTGCCCATAAGCTTGGGGCGTCATTATTACCGGTTACAGCGGTGAGATTTTGGCAAACTTGTTTTAATTGTTCGAGAATGTGTGCGCCGCATATATCGCCAGCGTGAATGATTTGATCACAGGATTTTATCGCGTTTAAAACATCAGGGCTAATTACGCTGTGGGTATCGGAAACAATGGCAATTTTCTGGATGCCGGTATTGGGGGAGGTCATATGTTATCCATAAAGTCTTAGTAACAAAAAGCCGCCAGACAGGCTGGCGGCTAAATTAACGTTGTTTCCTAGGACTTAAAGTGTAGTCCTATCCTTTAAAAAAGAAATCCCCCAAATGAATTAGCAATATCGAGGTGATTTTCTGGAAACGGTTTTTGATTAATCTGCCGGTTTATCGTCATTCAGCGCGGCTTTGCGAGCTTCTTCCTGCTTGCGATTATGCTCGTCAATTTCAGCCTGCTTGCGATAAGCCAGTATTTCTTTGCGCTCTTCAGTACGTTTGTCGTATGCGCCTTCACGTTCTTTAATCGACAATTCTCCGAACAGTACCTGTTTCATAAGCTTGAAACCGAATTGCATTAATTCGATATCGTCGTTCTCAAAGCTGGCAAATTCAGCATCGGTAAGATCGTACATGCTTTTGAAACTGTCGCTGGTCACAAAACGGCGGAAGCGATCCACATCATAGCTGGCCATAAAGAACAATTGCAGACTCATTTCAGATGGTTTGCCAATGGTGGGGCCGGTGGACTTTTTCTTTAAAATAATACGATACCAGTCGCGATTCAGCTCATCAAACTCTTCAACAACCTGTTCTTTACGGTAATCAGCAATGGTGATTTCGCGGTCTTCATCGTGACCTTTGCAATGGGGTTCTTTAATTAATAAAAAGTGTTGCTCGTCATCGCTTTTTCCCAGTGCCCGCATAGACAGTAAACCGGAAGGGTAGTAGCGACAGGCGGTAGGGCGATCTTCATAAAGGGAGCAGCCCTCGGTTTTCATAAACAGACAGGCTCCTTCGTTGTCAGTACGTAGTTTAATGCCGGGCATATTATGGGAGTCAATTTCAAACGGTACGGTGTAATCTTTTAGAAATTCAGTAGAGGTGATGCCCAGATGGTTTTTCATGCGAATAATATCGTAGGGGGCTAATGAAACATCAGCGTGGGCACAGCATTGGTTCCAGCAGGAAATATCTTTATGACAACGGAATTTAAGTGTGTCATTTAGCTCCAGACGGGTAGGTTCAACTGGGCTGTTATGGGGTAGTTCAAAAGTATTTTCGCTCATGTTTCTTCGCTCATTTTCGGGCTTTAAATTATGTTCATGTAAACAGGCTGTAACTTGTCATCAAATATGGGGCTAAATCACTGAATTTCAAGGAGATATTACAGGATAAAAACATACTATATTCAAACTGGACGGGTATTATATTCTATTTTTTAGAAACATACTTGATATAGATAAATAATATGATGGACCGAAGATTTTAGCTCTGCTTAGAATTCGGTACGCTGGGAGAAGTATGCTTGGGCATCTCCATTTCCAATGGAGAAGGGCTATAGATAAGGCGCCTTGAAATGGGGTGAATCACCTGCTTTTTTATTTGGGTTTATTCGCAATTTTCTTTTGTTTTAAAACTTTTATTACGTCCATAAAAAAACGGGCACCCATGCCTGTTAAGCAGGGGTAGCCCGTCTCGACTAAGCGTTCAAATAAAACTTATTTGAAAAGTTTAGATTTATCTACCAGGTCAACGTGTGCACGTTTGAAACAAGTGAACTTACCAGTTTCCTTGTCATAGATAGAGTTTACGAAGCAATGCCAGTTTTCTTCATCAACGAAGTTCTTATCCGTACGATAGTAGAAACCAGGGTAACGAGATTCCTGACGGAACTCGATGTGCTTAAGATGAGCTTCTGCCGTGATTATGCGGTGATAGTTTTCCCAGGCACGAAGTAATTCGTGAAGGTCTTTAGCACGCATTTTCGCAGCATCTTCTTTCAAAGAATCAATTTTTTCGCCCGCTACTTTCATCATCTCTGCATTAGTGTTGTAGTAAGTTGCAACACCCGCTACATATTCGTCCATGATTTTCTGTAGACGGAACTGAAGCATTTTAGGCGTGATGTAGTTAGGGTTGACATCGATAGCTGTTGTGTAATCTTTAAATTCAAGATAAGTCTTAACTGGCTTCCAAACATCAGCAACTAATTGCTCAGTTGTTTCAGCAAACTCAGGAGAGTGAGTGTTATCTAAGCAATATTTAACCATTGCTTTAGCCGCAAGACGACCTTCCGCGTGTGAACCTGAAGAGAACTTGTGACCCGATGCGCCAACACCGTCGCCCGCTGTGAATAAACCACCAACGGTAGTCATACCACGGTAACCCCAGTTCCAGCCCTGTGGCAGATGCTCAGGAACGCCAGCTTCTGTTTCAGAAGTTGGTGCACCAACATCATCAGGGCCAGATGTCCAGATACCACAGCAACCTGAGTGAGAACCTAACAGGTATGGTTCAGTCGGCATTAATTCAGAGTTTTTCTTCTCTGGCTCAATGTTTTCACCAACCCAGATACCACACTGGCCAACACACATGTCGAGGAAGTCTTCCCAGGCTTCAGCTTCTAAGTGCTTAACTTCGCGAGGTGAAAGTGTTTCACGTAAGTTGCCAAGAGCGGTAACCGTATCCATCCAGATAGGGCCGTGACCTTCTTTCATTTCTTTCAGCATTAAGTGGTTACGTAGGCAAGATGCAGGAACCGCAGCATGGCCATATGGAGGATAGTCATCCAGCATTTCTTTGTTCTTTTCCATATACGCTTCGCCGTAGGCGTTAGTCGCTTTAGATTTGAACAACAGGAACCATGCGCCAACAGGACCGTAACCGTCTTTAAAACGAGTCGGTACGAAGCGATTTTCCATTAACGTTAATTCAGCGCCAGCTTCTGCCGCCATTGAATAAGTCGAACCCGCGTTCCAAACTGGGTACCAGGCACGACCCGTACCTTCACCAACAGAACGTGGACGGAAGATGTTTACACAACCACCCGCAGCAAGAAGTATTGCTTTAGCTTTGTATACAACAATTTTGTTTTCACGAGTAGAGAAACCAACCGCGCCAGCAATACGGCTAGGGTCGTTCTTATCGTTTAATAATTTAACAATGAAGATACGCTCTTCGATGCGATCCATACCCAGTGCTTTTTTCGCTGCTTCTGCAACGATCCACTTGTAAGATTCACCGTTGATCATGATCTGCCATTTACCAGAACGTACCGGCTTACCGCCATCTTTCAAAGATGTCATACCCTTAGAACCATCGTAACGTTCGCCGTTTTCGTCAGTTTTCCAGATAGGTAGACCCCATTCTTCGAACAGATGAACGGATTCGTCAACGTGACGGCCTACATCGTAGGCTAAATCATCACGGGTAATACCCATCAGATCGTTAGATACCATACGGGCGTAATCAGCAGGATCCTGCTCAGTACCAATGTAAGTATTGATTGCAGATAGACCCTGTGCAACCGCACCAGAGCGATCCATTGCCGCTTTATCAACTAATTTTACGGTAAGGTCAGTGCCTTCCATCCAGCGCATAATTTCAAATGCCGCGCCACAACATGCCATACCGCCACCGATAAGAAGAATATCGCTTTCTTCCTCGACAACGCTAGGGTTTTCAAAAGTACCTTCAGACATGAGTCTCTTCCTCTAAATTCTAAATATTTTATTTTTTATTGACTGTAATTTACGTAATCGAAATTACTTACAGATCAGTTCGCTAGGATCGCCTGAACGATAACCTTTTTGCTCGTCATGGTTAAAGAAGCCAGGCTTCTCAATGTTAGCCATGTCAGCTTCAGGCTTGCCTGCATAAGGATCGATAGAACCTTCAGGTGTAGTACGAATAGGGAATTTGAAACGCTTCATCGTTCCGTTACGGAACTTGATGGTCCACATAATTGAGTCAGTACCACGTAATGGCTGAACTGAACCACCCAATGGAACTACGTCTGCATAGTGACGACATTCGATTGCATTTTGTGGGCAGATCTTAACGCAGGAATAACATTCCCAACATTGCTCTGGCTCTTGGTTATATGACTTCATCGCGTGACCAGTATTAGAACCGTCTTTGTCTAGCTTCATTAAGTCATGTGGGCAGATGTACATGCAAGCAGTCTTATCTTGACCCTTACATCCATCACATTTTTCAGTACGTACGAAAGTTGGCATTCGTATGCTCCTTTGCTGGTTTATTGTAATATTACGTTTTTTTGCAAAAGTTTCTGATTCAAATTAAAAAGTCATTTTTATCAAAAAACGTTCACAGATTATTGGGCCGTTTAGACCAACCCGTTTAGCATCAAATGATGTTGGATCCGTCAGGCTGGCTTAGTGGCCGAATTCTTTTTTGCGTCTACTTGTTACGCTGCATGGGTGGCATATTCTACGCCTTTAAAAAGGATTAATATATGCTCAATATCAATCAAAGCCGAGCGTTGAATTCCATCTGTTACCCTTCTGCGCAATGAACAATAATCCCTTTACAAACAAAACACAAAACACAATTATCTTTACCCTGATAAGTAATTTTTATTCATGCTTTGGCATTTTTAAAAAAAAGTTATTTGTTTTTAAAACAGTAGCTTAAGTCTTTATTTGGTAAGTTAAAATATTAGAAAAAACTAATTTTATTATGATTTAAATAAGAGCGATTCTTAGTTAGACAAAACTTAAAATTAGTTTGTTTGATATTAATCAAATAAATTTCGAGAAGAGAAATAACCGAGTAATCTGGTTGGTTTTTATATTATTTATTCTATTCTGGATTGCTTAATTTATAGAGATATTTGTGCGATAAATTTACGAGTACATAATGGGCGATTTAATTTAGTGGGCGAAATATAAATTTGTGCTAAAAAATCGAGAGCTAAAGCTGTATTCGTTTAGTTTTTTTATAAAATTATTTTACTTATGAAATAAAGTCTTGTGGAGTCAGAGTCAATACCAGAAAGTTAAGGGCAATAGCACCTCCCAAAAAAGCTTAACTTACTGGCATCGGTTTAAGTATTGGGGACAGTATTAAATTTAATTGTGAGCCTTTTGCAAGCTAAATATCTTTAGACACCGGCACAAACGCCACTTCATCACCATTTTCGAGTTTGGTAAATAGCTCTGCAAATTGTTTGTTAACCGTAATTTGCACCGCATCATCCGCAAACATGCGTTCCCAGTCTTTACCGCGCATGCGTAATAGTTTCAGTAGTTTTTCAACTTCACGAATACTTGCCGGCAAAATCAGCTCTTCGGTTTCTTTGCGGGTGACTTTTAACATATTGGTCATAAAAAACATCAAGCGGATAGTGGCTTCGCCGTCTTTAGCATTGTTATCTGGCTCGCGTTTTAAGTTATATTTTTCAAGTTCGGCCAAATAATTTTGCCAATTGTTTTCATAATTATCACCCAATTCATAAAACGTATCCCAGGAAAAAATACCCGAGTCGTAGCCATCATTAAAATATAAACGCAGGGCGTAGTTACCCTGGGGTTCAATTTTTTCGAGTTTAATGTCAGCTTTGCCAAACACGGGTTTTTCAGAGGCTTCTATTTCGGCAGATTTTGCATGGGTGCGTAAATATTCGCTGGGTAATTTGAAATTTTTTCCATCGACGAAGCTGATTTCTAATAGCTGTGATTTTTGATGGAGTTTGATTTCGGTGGGGGTGTGATTGTCAGGCATTTGAATTTCACTGTTGAATCTTTGGGGTGGGGAGTATAGCGTTAAACAAAATAGAATTGTAGTAAAGGTTATTGAGGAAATTAAGTTCCTTAAATTTGTGCGATGGATGAATGCTTTCGCCCTGTTGCTGTTATTGCGAATTTGCTACATATTAAGAGGTCAGCCCGGGGTGTCCTTGATTTCAGAAGTACCGGGAAAACGGCCCGATTCAATTGAGCTTATTGTTAGATTACTTTCATTTAACTTCTTCATCGAACCTAGAAATAACTATCTCTAGCAAAGAGGCATCATTAACTAAATCAGCACTATCATCTTCATTCAGCTCATCTGAGTTTAATGAGTTTTCAATAATTTTCATGTACTGATGTAACGCAGCTAATATGATAACTTTTTCTTTTTCTTCTAGTTCCATATTACTTTACCTGTTTATGAGATACTTCAAAATCTGGAATGGCTGATTTTGAAAACTCTTTTAAATAATGTATAAAGGTAACAAGTGGCATATCGTGCATTGGGCGTATTGTATAGTGAATTTGACCTGTTACTTTATTTATCCCTTTATCTCGACTGATTCTAAATAATGATGGAATTTTTGTTCCTTTCGGCAGCTTCTACCATTTATTTCCAAATCTTGGATTTGGTTTATTGAAAAGTGATATTCCACCTGATTTAGAATCAACCCAATCAGCATTATTCTTTTTATATATTTTAAGGTCGTGGACTTGGTCAGCATTTCTAGGTGGCATAGTTCTAGGTTTATGCATCTGTGGATTAGTTGTACTGCCATGTCGAAACAGATCTGTAGGCAAATGATCAAAGTAAAGCTTTTCTATTATTTGTCCCATTTTATTCTCCTTTATGAGTTTTATTAAATCTAGACATAATGATTCCTCCTGTCTAAAAAGGGAGCCGATCCCCGGTCTACGTGGGTTAGCTACAAAATAGCCAGTGCCATAATATGAACGTGTAAACCTTCATTAACAAACTCGGATACGACATGACACAAACTAATATACTTTTTATCGGCATGGACGTCCACAAAGAATCTATCGTTATTTCATCAAATTAACTGGACATCCATAAACTACACCGGGAAAACGGAAAATAGCCTAACTCAATTGAGTTTATTGTTAATGCAGCTTATGACATGCCTGACAGTGACTCACTATCTCCTCAACTTCTGAATATTCAGGTGGGTTCATTTTTGCAAACATCTTTGCTGTACCAATATCGGTTAAAAACTGCTCAATATGATCGCTTATGAACAATTGATTAGTTTGTGTGTGGCTCACGCTAAGCTTAGTGGCAATATTTTCGAGTTTACTCAGTTCCGAGGTGATTTTCTGTTGCTGGGCCGTGTCCGTTGTCGTCGTTTTTGCAACAATCTGTCCGAGCCTGTTAACACCCATAGACATTTGCCTCATTAAGTTCTTTACCTCCTTGTTTTCTATATATATAAAACTCTCTGAATAAGTTAGTTTACGAACTTCGGTACAACCAGCAATACTGGCAATAATTAAAATTGCCGCTAAGCCAATAAAAGGCTGGTGTTTTAAAGATGTTTTCATTATTTCTCCTGTACTACATTAGTATCAAAAAAAACGCGACTCATTGAGTCGCGTTTTCAGCTTTTATGATAAAAAGAAAATTTAGCCAATCAAAGGCACAATCAACAGCGCAACGATGTTCATAATCTTAATTAAAGGATTAATCGCTGGGCCCGCTGTGTCTTTGTACGGGTCGCCTACCGTGTCACCGGTAACGGCGGCTTTATGTGCGTCAGAACCTTTACCACCGTGGTTACCATCTTCGATATATTTCTTCGCGTTGTCCCATGCGCCACCACCGGTCGTCATAGAAATTGCAACGAATAAACCGGTAACGATCGTACCAATCAATACACCACCTAGCGCTTCAGCACCCAATGTTAAACCAACGATAATGGGGACGGCTACCGGTAATAAAGAAGGGACCAGCATTTCTTTAATGGCTGCTTTGGTTAACAGGTCAACCGCTTTAGAGTAATCCGGCTTTTCAGAGTAATCCATAATGCCTGGCTTTTCTTTAAACTGACGACGCACTTCTGTTACGATATCACCTGCTGCACGACCTACTGCTTCCATCGCCATTGCGCCGAATAAGTAAGGAATTAAACCACCGATAAACAGACCGATAATAACCATATGGTTAGATAAATCGAATACCGCAGACTGACCATTCGCGGTTAATGTGTGTGTGTAATCAGCAAACAGAACTAAGGTTGCAAGGCCAGCAGAACCAATCGCGTAACCTTTGGTAACCGCTTTTGTTGTGTTACCCACCGCATCCAGTGCATCTGTAGTGGTACGCACATCTTCAGGAAGCTCTGCCATTTCAGCAATGCCACCTGCGTTATCGGTAATCGGGCCGTATGCATCAAGAGCTACAATAATACCGGTCATAGATAACATTGAAGTAGCTGCAATCGCAATGCCATATAAACCGGCTAGTTCGTAAGCGCCCCAGATAGATGCGCAGATTGAAAGCACGGGCATAGCTGTCGATTTCATTGAAACACCTAAACCGGCGATCACGTTTGTGCCGTCACCTGTGGTTGAAGCTTTCGCAATGTTTTTAACCGGCGCATATTCAGTTGCCGTGTAATACTCAGTGATTACGATCATCGCAATAGTCAGTGCTAAACCAATTAGCGCGGCATAATAGAACTCAGTTGCACCCACAATTGCGCCATTGTCTAAGGTTAATGAAACACCCGCCATCATTTCCTGAGTTACAAAGTAGAATGCAACGGCCGAGAAAGCAGCGGCAATGATCGTGCCCTTGTAAAGGGCATTCATAATTTTTGCGCCATCAGATGTTTTTACAAAGAATGTACCCAGAATCGAACCGATGATAGAAATACCACCCAGTACTAACGGATAGGTTACCGCAAGCTCACCGATATCAGACATCACTAAGCCGCCTAATAACATCGTTGCAATAATGGTTACCGCGTATGTTTCAAACAAATCGGCTGCCATACCCGCACAGTCACCTACGTTGTCACCTACGTTATCAGCGATAGTGGCCGGGTTGCGTGGATCATCCTCAGGGATGCCGGCTTCAACTTTACCTACAATGTCAGCGCCTACGTCTGCACCCTTAGTGAAGATACCACCACCTAAACGAGCAAAGATAGAAATTAATGAGCCACCAAATGCCAAACCCACTAATGCATGTAATGCTTCATCTTGAGAAATACCCATTGTGGTTAGTATTGTGTAGTAACCCGCAACACCCAAAAGACCAAGACCTACCACTAACATACCGGTGATAGCGCCACCTTTAAATGCAATTTGCAGTGCAGGGTTAATGCCTTGCTGTGCCGCTTCGGCAGTACGGGAGTTGGAACGAACCGATACGTGCATACCAATATAACCGGCAGCACCAGAAAGAATGGCGCCAATAGCAAAACCAATTGCGCTGTACCAGCCAAGCGCAAAACCCATAGCGATAAATAAAATGACACCAACCATGCCGATGGTGGTGTATTGGCGAGCCAGGTAAGCAATAGCGCCTTCCTGTACCGCGTTAGCGATTTCCACCATTTTATCGTTACCCATCGGCTTGGATAAAATAGTAAATATTGAAATGACGCCGTAAGTGATGCCGACTAAAGCACACACTAAAGCAATTAATAGTCCTGTGGACATAAGTTTGACTCCCCAACTTTTATGGTTAAAAAAATAATTTGAGTCAGACTAATAAATGCTGCTTAAGCCTGGCTCATCGAACGCTTATTTTTGACAGCTAAGTTTGCAATTTTGATTTTAAATCTTGATTTTAAAATTAGCTGCAATTGCTCGATTGAAAAACTTGATGACTGACTATAGGCTTTATCATCAAAGTGGAATATTGATGTCCATCAATTTCATTCCAATGCTTTTTCAATTCGTAACGAGTTTTATTTATGTGTGCAAAAGTTTTTTGTATGTTTGTTTTTTATTGTAAAGATGACATAACAATAATTTTGTCATTTTCGATACAAATTCTCGGTAATGTCGATATTTGTTTTATTTATATTAAATTCTGTTTTGTTTAAACTCTCTATTTGTACATTCTTTCGAATTTTGTGCCCGGTACAAAGCCCCAGAGTTCTTCTAAGCCAAACTCACGAATCACACTGTCGACCGCGTCCTGGCCTTCATCGTTTTGTAATTCACCCAACACAATTTTGGTGGATGTCTGGTTGTAACCACCGCCAATGGCTACGTGGTCTGCAATCATTTCTCGAGCTTTTTCTAATGTCATATTTAAAAGACTCTATTGTCTGCAAATAAGCGCTAAAATACGCAAATAAAATTAAAAGTATCGTCATTTCTGCTACAGGTATGCTGATATGACGACAATGTTATTAAATTTTATAAGCCGGTATCTCAGCGTCCGCATTCATTTTATATAGATAAAAAATAAAAAAACCGGAGAAGGTTTTTACCTAATCCGGTTTGTTTTTTAAACTTCAAACTTTTCCAGTTTTTGTTCAACCGACTGTAACTTCAAGGTCACATAATCCGGCATGCCGTTACTCTTATAAGGAGGATAAGCTTCACCCTTAATTAATGGGTAGAGGTAATCTTTACAACCTTGAGTAATACCAAAACCATCTTCGGTGATGTATTCCATTGGCATCATTTTTTCAACGTTGGCCACTTCGGCTAAATTAGCTTTGCCAATTTTCCATTCGTAGGGGGTATTCGAAATACGGTCGACCGTCGGCATAATTGAATTTTCACCGGCAATTGCAAATTCAACCGCTTTTTCACCCAGTGCATAAGCCTGTTCAACATCAGAATCTGATGCCAGGTGACGCGCAGCACGTTGCAGGTAATCTGCAACCGCCCAGTGAAACTTATAACCTAACGCATCTTTAATCATGCCAGCAACAACCGGTGCTGCACCGCCGAGTTGAGCGTGGCCGAAGTTATCACGTGTGCCTTGCTCAGCCAGAAACTTACCATCAGGGTAGTGTACGCCTTCCGAAACAACGATGGTGCAGAAGCCATGCTCTTTAACTTTTGCATCAACCTGTGCCATGAATTTATCCTGATTAAATTCAATTTCAGGAAACAGAATAACAACCGGAATACCTTCGTCTTCGATTAAGCCACCGGCGGCTGCGATCCAGCCCGCATGGCGACCCATGACTTCGAGTACGAAAATTTTAGTTGAAGTTTTTGCCATTGAGCGTACATCGTAAGAGGCTTCTAATGCCGATACCGCAATGTATTTTGCAACGGAGCCAAAGCCCGGGCAGTTGTCCGTAATCGGTAAATCGTTATCAACGGTTTTAGGTACGTGGATGGCCTGCACCGGATAACCCATTTTTTCAGAAAGCTGAGAGACTTTGTAACAGGTATCAGCCGAGTCGCCGCCGCCGTTATAAAAGAAGTAACCGATGTTATGGGCTTTAAATACTTCGATTAAGCGTTCGTACTCAACTTTATTATCTTCCAGGCTTTTCAATTTAAAACGGCAAGAGCCGAAGCCACCAGAAGGCGTGTGTTTAAGTGCAGAAATATCGTCAGTCGATTCAAGATTGGTGTCGATTAAATCTTCCTCCAGCGCACCTATAATGCCGTTACGACCGGCATAAACGTTGGCAATTTTGTCCGGGTGCTTACGGGCGGTTTCAATAACGCCACAAGCTGATGCGTTGATAACAGCGGTTACACCACCTGATTGTGCGTAAAATGCATTTTTAGCGCTCATTTTATTTCCTCATTAATATAATTCTTATTGTGTTTTCAGGTATTACAAAAATCTTGTCGTTGGGGTGCAGCGTCAAATAAATTATACCGAGAAGGTTGCTGGTACATCCCTCTGTTTTTTTTTCGACTCCGCCCAATCGATAATGCAGGCCCCTAAAAACCATTTAAATTTTGGGAAATAATAATGAAGCATGCGGGGGAGTGGCACAAATTAAGCTTATTTATGTTGCCCCTAGTGAGGGTTATGAGTGGGATAAGTTGTTGATAAGTGGAGATACAGTTTCGCGGATTTTAGTCACAAATGCGCCACATTGAAAAAGTTGACCCAGTGAGTACCATAAAGAGAGAACTTGCCAGGAATACTGGTTTGCGAGAATACAGGCCGCAGCAGGCGCATTCTTTTGCTCAAAATAGACACCTAAGCCCAAGTCACTAAAAATGACTCAAGGCATGATTAAGCGCATTAAGCTTGACCTAGAACAGCAATGGAGCCCTGAACAAATACAGGGTCGATTACTTGAACAAGAATGAGAAGCGGTTTGTCCGAAAACCATTTATGATTTTATTGCAGAGCCATAGAGTGATAAATTACATACCATTACCTTTGACAATGGAAAAGAATTTGCCTATCACGCAAAAATAGCTAAAGCCTTAACGGTTGATACTTATTTTGCGCACCCCTATCACTCATGGGAACGAGGACTAAATGAAAATCATAATGGTCTTATTCGACAATACTTGCCCAAAAATCAGCCATTGGATAAAGTGACAACCAGGCAGGTAGTCGACATACAAACAAGATTAAATAAAAGGCCACGAAAACGACTTGGTTATAAGACACCTGAAAAAGTTTATGAAGCCATGAAAATGGCATTATAAAATATGTGTGGCGCACTTGTGACTAAAATCCGCGAAAAATTATGGCCATGTCGAATACAAAGGGAAAGAAAAAGCCTGCGGTGAAGAAAAGAGCGGTTAATGAAGAAATAACCAAGTAGCTCACAAGTATGAAATTAGCCGACACCATCATCACCGAAGTACAAAAAAGCATAAATATCAATCGCTTATATTAATTGACACACCAATATTTGATTGCCAGTCTTGAAACAGTTGTAACTCGCGTTGTAAGATGCACGGCATTCAATTATTTTCTAAAAAAAAGGACTTTGACAAATATGTTCAATTCATACACGCCTGATACCGCCCCCGTTATTGCAGGCCGATCCTTCGGCAAGCGCATCCGCTGCACACCACAAGCCAAGCCCGTTTACGACAATATGGTGAATCAAGCCAGGCATAATTACTGGGCACATATGGTTGTCAGCGGCATTGAAGGCCTGCGCTCTGGCCAGATGCATATGAATAACGTCTTCATAAAGCAACAGGAAATTGCCAATAACAATAGCGAATTCCATATTGTATTACCGGGCTGTACTGCCACAATGGCTAAAACCGCGAATGGGGAATACCATCTTTTATATATGCGGGCTGATGAACGGTATTTTGAGCAGCAGAAAATCGGTGCTCAACCCGGTATGCATAACGTCACCAAAGCAAGTCGTGGCTGGCGAACGCATTTTAATGATAATGGGCAAATCACCCATAAAGATAACCGCTTTGTTGCCATTACGGACCGCCGAGGCTCGGAACCAGCTGAAACCATCAAGGAAGCCTATGACACGCTCAAAGATAACCCGCTAACCACCAGCTTTATGCTGGAAAGCAATACTGGTTTTGATATGCACTACACCCCTGGAGACCAGTCAATCGGCGGGCTGACAAATATTCGCCAGGCAATGAATGCACAAACAGACCCCGAACTGCATGAATCCGCCATACTGTTAGCCAAGTCGATGCATGACGCCAGGGATATACCAGGGGTTCAATGGGTGTCTGAAGCCGGGGGGTCGGGGGTGCTCTGCCAGGCATTACAGATTCTGGCAGATCAAAATATCACACTCGATAAGCACGCCATTTTTCTCTGTAACCCCACTACCCGACAAACCAAGGTAGTTGAACTCAGCCTAAAGCTCGGCCTGGGACAGCCCCGCAATATCAGTAAAAACAACCTGCTAAGATCCGGTGAACTGGTTGGTGGGCTGGGATTTGGCGGGGGTTACGGCACTGCTTATCAACGACTAAAAAAAGACGACAACTACACCGCACTGATGTTTACCGGCGATATGGTTAAAGAATCCACCAGCCTGAAAAAAGCCGGCGGCACGGCTGTCGCTGTTGGTGCAGCGGTCAGCTTAAGCAGCGCCGGAGCCTCCTTGCCAGCTATAGCTCTGTTTGCCGGGGCGGTCATGGGGGTAGCCGGCCTGGGTAAAACCTTAACAGAAGCCTACCTGCCCCGACTTTACCATAAAATAGCGGGTAAATTTTAATGATGAACCTCCCCTTTAAACTTAGAAAGCAACAGGGTTATTGCACCCCTAAAGGTCCCTCATTTGAGCGTGCCAGACCAATACGCTTTGCTATCGACGACACCCTAATTCAGTTCACTGCACCCAAGCATCGCACCAAATATAAATCCAATGAAGCTCGCCATCCTAAATCAGCTTATCAACTTGAGAAAATGATATTCCGCGCAGACAGCCTGGACTTTGTGCTGGATGAGAGCTGGAAAGGTTTCAGTCCGTTATATCGCGCCTGGGCGTTTTATGGCGACTGGTTTACCGGGCCTCTGTGTGAAATGACCATGTCATCCAGTATTATTACCCCGGCCTCGCCCCAGCCCGGGGTGTCGTTTTTTCACCCCCGTGCCTTTGAGCAGGCTATTGCCGACTACCTGACCACACAGTATTCAAAACATATTTTTAAAGGCCTATCGGATTATATTGCACCGGTTAACTGGAGCCCCATTGATAGCCTGCCCTGTGTCGCGGCTTATGCCGAAGTGGCTCCCAACCCTAAATTAAGCTGGGGAGATAAGAAGAAAAAATACTTATTTTTCCCCATTACCGACCAACATCTGGTGTATATAGTCTTTCAGCCCTCCCGTTTTTTAAACTTGAGCATTGAAGAGCTTGATAAGCGAGTTGACCCCCAACCCATGGAAGACTTGATGCACAATATCATTAACAGCATTCAACTCACTCTTTCACCAGAAGCACAGGCTCAACAGTCAAAAGCCCTTGAAGACTTAGAGGATACCTCATTAAAAAAAGAATTCCCCCCGTTAAAATGGACAACCCCGGAGCAGGATGCTGAATGGATCGCTTACCAAAAAGTTGTAACCGGAGCTTAAACAGAACCCGTATTCAAAATTTTATGGGTTGTCATTTTTAGCCACATGTCTGCTACTATGCAAAATCGGGGTCAGGTCTTTGAAAATTG